>Ga0099822_1008903_pt1 | contig 12758 bp, 10 predicted proteins | sample CowpeawhiteBW_FD_76839 | JGI IMG/M metagenome (GOLD analysis project Ga0099822, IMG submission 76839) | Root nodule microbial communities of legume samples collected from California USA - Cow pea white BW | ecosystem: Host-associated > Plants > Roots > Nodule | place: USA: California | collected... | reverse complement strand
GTCGTGTCCCGCGAACATAACCGGCTGACAGTCTCGACCGCCGAGGCAGAGTCACTCTCGGTCAATGACTCGACGCCACCAGTGTCGAAGGAGACCGTCAGCGTCGCGATCCGCCCCGAGAAGGTGAAGCTGTCGCACCGTGCGTCGATGTCAGACCAAGGCACGTCGCAGGCGACCAATCGCCTCGAGGGCGTCATCACCGACGTCAACTACCTCGGTGGTGTCACGACCTACAGAGTGAAGTTGGAATCGGGCGCGGTGGTGCGCTCGTCGATCGCCAACACCGCGCGGCTCGATGTCGATGCCTATCTCGCCGGCCAGCGCGTGGTGGCGTGGTTCACGGCCGACGATTGCCTGGTGCTGGAGCAATGAGCGCGCGCCGCATCTTCGCGCGGCCGGCGCGACTCGCCGCGATCGCGCCGTATCTCTGGATGGTGCTGTTCTTCCTGGTGCCATTCGGCTTCGTGCTGAAGATCAGCCTGTCGCAGACCGCGATCGCGCAGCCGCCCTATACGCCGGTCTTCGACTTCACCGAGGGCCGCGCCGCGCTAGCGGCCGCCCTTTCGCAATTGTCGTTCGACAATTTCAGGCTGCTGCTTCAGGACAATCTCTACATTCTGTCTTATTTGCGCAGCCTCGTCGTCGCGGTGACCTCGACGCTGATCCTGCTGTTGATCGGCTATCCCGTCGCCTATGGCATGGCCCGGCTGCCGCAGCGCTGGCAGGGCGTCGCGATGATGCTGGTGATCGTGCCGTTCTGGACCTCGTTCCTGATCCGCATCTATGCCTGGATCAACATCCTGCAGCATGACGGCCTGGTCAATCAGGTTCTGCTGGCGCTGCACGTTGTCTCCGCGCCGGTGGTCTGGCTGTCGACCGATAGCGCGATGTATCTCGGCATCGTCTATTCCTATCTGCCGTTCATGATCCTGCCGCTCTATGCGACGCTCTCCAGGATGGATGCATCGCTGCTGGAGGCCGCAAGCGATCTCGGCGCCTCGCCGCTTCAGGCGTTCTGGCTGGTGACGTTCCCGCTGTCGCTGCGCGGTGTCGCCGCCGGCGCGCTGCTCTGCTTCATCCCGCTCGTCGGCGAGTTCGTGATCCCCGACCTGCTGGCCGGCTCCAATTCCTTGATGATCGGGCAGACGCTGTGGCTCGAGTTCTTCACCAACAAGGACTGGCCGGTCGCATCGGCCGCGGCGATCGCGCTGCTCCTCCTGCTGGTGCCGCCGCTCGTGCTCTACGATCGTCTGCAACGGCGCCAGCTCGAAGGTCGCGGCTGATGGCACATACCAGGCTCACGCGTTTCAACATGACGTCGCTGGCGTTGGGGCTTGCGTTCCTCTATCTGCCGATCGTCATTCTCGTGATCTATTCGTTCAACGCCTCGCGGCTGGTCACGGTGTGGGGCGGCTGGTCGCTGCGCTGGTACCACGAGTTCTTCAGCGACACGGCCATGCTGGAAGCCGCGTGGATGAGTCTCGCCGTCGGCGCGGTATCGGCGACGCTCGCAACCCTGCTCGGCACGCTGGCGGCGATCGGCCTTGCCCGCGGCGAGCGGTTCCGCGGCCGCGCGCTGTTCTCCGGCATGCTGTATTCGCCGCTGGTGATGCCCGAGGTGATCTCCGGCCTGTCGTTGCTCTTGCTGTTCGTCGCGCTGAACGCCGAGCGCGGCGTCTGGACGGTGACCATCGCCCACACTACGCTGACGATGTGCTTCGTCACCGTCGTGGTGCAGTCCCGCCTGACCGCGCTCGACCGCAGCCTGGAGGAGGCTGCGATGGATCTCGGCTGCAATCCGGTGAAGGCGTTCCTGCTGGTGACGCTGCCGCAGATCGTGCCCGCGATCGTCGCGGGCTGGATGCTGGCCTTCATCCTGTCGCTCGACGACGTCGTGATCGCGAGCTTCACCACCGGTCCCGGCTCGGCGACGCTGCCGATCCGGATCTATTCCGAGGTCCGGCTCGGCGGGAAGCCCGAGATCAATGCGATCTGCACGCTGGTGATCGCGCTGATCGCCGTGATCATCGTGATCGCCTCATTCGCCTCAAAGCTGTCGAATGCGCGCGGCGAGAGCGCCGCGCCGCTGTGAGAGCTCACGACTTGACCGCGCCGGCGGTCAGGCCGCCCACCATGTAGCGCTTGAAGGCATAGTAGATCGCGGCCGGCGGCAGCGCGTAAATGAAGCCGGTGGTCATCAACAGCTCCCACGGCGAGTCGTCAGCGGCGAGGAAGTTGCCGAGCGCGACCGGCAGCGTGAGTTCTGTGTCGTTCGACAGCAGCAGGAACGCATAGAGATATTCGTTCCACGCGAGCAGAATCGCGTAGGTGCCGATCGCGACCAGCGAGGGCATCATCAGCGGCACGTAGACCAGGCGGAACAACTGCAGCGTGGTGGCCCCGTCCATCGTCGCGGCTTCGTCCAGCTCGACCGGAAGCTTGTCGGAGGCCTGCTTCAGCACCCAGATCGCGTAAGGCGAGGCGATCGTCACCATCGCCAGGATCAGCGACCAGTGATTGTTGAGCAGGCCGTAGTTGCCCATGGTGCGGTACATCGGCACGGCGAGGAACGCGGCCGGGATGAAGTAGGTGAACAGCGCGAGGTTCATCACGGCGCGGCCGCCGGGCACGCGCAGCCGCGAGATCGAGAACGCGGCCGCGGTCGCGACGAGCAGCGTCAGCGCACCGGCGGCGAGCGCGATCACCGTCGAATTCCAGAACTGGATCCAGAAGTCGCGTAGGAAGTAGTGCTGCTGGTGGAACACGATCGAGAAGTTATGCAGCGTCGGATGGTCCGGCCACAGCTTGCCGGAGAACGCGTCTTCCTTCGGCGAGATCGCGAACACGAACATGTGGTAGATCGGCACCATGGTCCAGATGAAGACCGGGATGCCGATCAAGAGCAGCTTGGCTTCGGTGCCGACTTCACGGAGGGTGGGCAGCTTCATCGCGACAACCGTTTCATCATGAAATAGACCAGCGGCAGCACGAACGGCATTGCGCACACGATCGTGGCCATCGCAAGCGAAAGCTGGTCGAGCCTGAGATAGCGGATGCCGAGCGTCGACAGCACGTGGGTGAGATCAGCGGGCCCGCCGCCGGTGAGCAGATAGACGCTGTTGAAGTCGCCGAGCGTCCAGATCATCGAGAGCAGCGTGCAGGTGACGTATAGCGTCTGCATCGACGGCCAGGTGATGTAGCGGAATTTCTGCCACCAACGGGCGCCGTCGACGTCGGATGCCTCGTACAGGTCGTGCGAGATCGCAAGCCGCCCGGTCAACAGGATCAGCGTCCAGAACTGCAGCGATTTCCAGATGTGCACGCCGATCGCCATCGCGAGCGCGACCGTCGGATCGTTCAGCCAGTTCGGGCCGTCGTCGCCGGTGAACTTGAAGATGAGCTGGTTGACCATGCCCCATTCGGGATTGAGCATGAAGCGCACCGATAGGATGGTCGGGATCGACGGCACTGCCCAGGGCAGGATGAAGATGACCGACAACCATCTGATCCAGGGACGCTGCTGGGCAAAGAAGCCGGAGAGGAACAGCGCGATCAGCATCTTGATGTTGATGCCGATGACCAGGAAGATCAGCGTGTTGACCGCGGCGCGCGCGAAGATCGGATCGTTATAGAGCGCGACATAGCTCGCCGGATGACGCGCTAGCCACAGGCCGTAGCAGACCGGATAGAGCACGAAGGCGAGAAACACCAGCAGATAGGGCGCGAGCAGCGCGATGCCCCAGACCTGCGGCGGCGACAGCCGTGCCGACAGGGGCGGCGAGGAGGCATCGGATGCAGAAAGTGTGATCGCCATACGGTTACTCTTGTCGCGAGATGTCGCGTGCGCCTACGTCGTCGTCCCTGCGAAAGCAGGGACCCATAACCACCGGCTCTTGCTGTTTTGCGAAAGCCGATAACCAACGTCCTTCAAAACGACCGCCGCGGCGTATGGGTCCCGGCTTTCGCAGGGACGACAGAGACATACGTTCGCGGCGGCCGGCATCGTTTGCCTTAACCCGCGACCTGCTTGATGCGGGCGATCAGTTCGTCGACGGCCTTGTCCACCGGCACCTTCTCGCTCACCACGCGGTTCATGGCCTTGGCCCAGACGTTCTCGTTGTTGAGGATGGTGAACTTCCAGTTCTTGGTGAAATCGAACGGCGCGGTGCCGCCCATGAACTGGTTGTAGACTGCCTTGCGGTGCCGGTCGGCCTGCCAGAACGGGCTCGCCTGGCTTGCCTTGGTCACCGGGAACCAGCGGCCGAGCGCACCTTCGATATAGGGACGGACATACTCGTCCTGCAGCAGGAACTTGATGAGCTCCTTGCCCTCGGCCTTGTTCGTGGCGTTGGCGAAGATCAGGCCGGTCTTGACGTCGGAGCGGTACTTGATCGTCGAGCCGTCCGGCGCCTTCGGGAAGGATGCAGTAATGATGTCGTGCTCATAGGCCTGCTTGCCGGCGGCGCGCTGCGCGTCGGTCAGCGCCGGGTTGGTGGAGTCCTCGTACCACTTCGCCGCGATCGAGATCGTGGAGTTGTGGGTCATCACGATCGTCTTGTTGTGGAAGGCGACGTTGTTGTCCGGATCCTTCCAGGTCGTGGAGGAGGGCGGGGTGCAGCCCTTGATGTACGTGTCGGTGTAATCCTTCAGCGCGTGGATCAGGCCATCGCGCACCTTGGGATCGTCGACCAGCAGCTTGCCGTCGTCGTCGACCAGCTTGACGTGGTAGGCGTCCATGAAGGTGTAGAACGACTGGAAGGAGGCGGTCGATTCCACGCCCATCGGCTGGCCGACGCCGTAGATGCGCTGGCGCGTCGCCTTGCGGATCGCCGGCTGCACCTTGTCGCACCAGAACGACCAGTAGTCCTCCCACTTGGTCGGGATGTCGGTTTGCTTGAAGCCGGCCTTCTCCAGCATGTCGCCCCAGATCTGGACATGCATGCTCTGCTGCTTCAGCGGGAATCCGTAATAGGCCTTCTTCTTGGCGACGTCGTCGTAGAGCAGCGCCGTCTCCAGCGTGTTCGGCGCGAACGCGTCCTTCATCGGCAGCAGGATGTCCGAGAGATCCTCGAGCTTGCCCTCATAGGCCCACTTGCCCTGCGCCTGCACGTCATAGGAATCGGAATAGGCGACATCCGGCACGGTGCCGGAATCGAGCGCGGCGACCGTCTTCGGAATCATGTCCTGGATCGCGTATTGCGACAATTCGACCTTGATGCCGGTCTTGGCCTCGAACTTCTTGATCGTCTCGAGCAGTGCGTCGTCTTCGGACTTGTAGAAGCCCTTGCCCCACCAGACTGTGATCGTCTTGCCCTGGGCAAAAGCGGGGGCCGTGGCCGCGAACAGGCCGACCGCAGCGACCGCGAGCGAAAACGCACTAATAACCTTGGACCTCACATTATTCTCCCTTTTCACGCCGGTATTAACCGGTTGGGGAAAACACTAGCGCATGCCTGTGACCTGATAAAGGTGGCGGCACCGCCAACTTGTGTAGGGGGCCGCGCGGCGCACAAATGAAGAGGCATGGTCGCACCGGGCGGAAAACAGGCAGCTCGATCAGTTCGACTTTGGGTTCTCGGCCGACGCCGGTGCGCTGGCCGGCGCCGGTGCCGCGGCATCCGCCGTGCCGGATTTTCCGCCCCCCGTGAAGCGCTCGATCACCGAACGCACCGCGTCGCGGGTCTTGCGATCCTTCACCGCATCGAGCAGCGGCGCGGATGCGGGCGAGCGGCGGATCAAGCTTTCCGGATCGGGGAAGATCAGCGGATCATCCCACGGTCCCTGCACCACGAAGGGCAGGTCGAACCCGGTGCCACCGCCGGATGCCGCCGTCAGACTGGCAACACCCTTCAGATCATATTCGCGCGCCGGCACCGAAGCCGTGCCGGTCAGCGTGATCCGTGCCGCCGGGCTCTCGACCCGAATGTCCTCGGCGGTCGCGACGCCGTCGGCGAATTTCACCGAGATGTTGAGATTGTCGTAGGGTGTCGTGCCGGAGCGGAAATGGCCGCCGCCCGACAGCGGCCGTCGCTCCAGCCGCTTCAGGAGCTGCTCGACGTTGAAGCCCGCGATCGCGCCGTCGTGTCCGGTCAACGTCGCAGTGCCATCGAGCGATTGCGCCAGGCCGAGCGGGCTCGAGCCGGATGCCGTCAGCGAGACGTTGAGGTTGCCGTGGCCGGACAGCTTGGTGATGCCGAACAGTTCGCTGGCGCAGGCCTGCAGGTCGACATCGTTGAACTGGAATTGCGCCCTGACGTCGGCGACCGCATCCGAGCGCGCCACCGCGAACGAGCCCTTGGCGATGCCGCCATACATCTGTGCTTCGCCGACGCTGAGCGCGAGCGCGCCGCCGCGCAAGTTCGCGCCGAACGCGGTGCGGCCGAGCTTGGACGGCCCCACCGTCACCTTTGCCGCCGACAGGCGCATGTCGAGATCGACGCTCGACAGCGACGACAGATCGAACAATTGCCTGTTCCAGTCGCGCTGGCCGCTGGCGAGCAGGCGGAAGGTCGAGATGTAGGGCGTGAAGTCGAGGTTGCCGGCCGCGAGCGTCGCCTGCAGCGTCTGCCGGCCGTTGTTGGAATAGGTCATCACGCCTTCGGCGACATTGCCGTCGAGCTCGACATTGACATTGGTGAGCGCGACCGAGCCGCCGACCACATTGGTGCGCGCCTTCAGCGCGAAGCGGCCGAAGCCGCCTCCGCCGCTGGGCGGTGCCTGACCCATCCAGCGCAGCGCATTGCGCAGCGACGGGCTGTCCATGGTAGTGACGCCTTCCATCATCAGGCTGGTACGATTGGCGACGGTCCCGTCGAACGCAACTTTCAGCGGCGCGCTGGCGAGCCGCGCCTTCAGGCCGGAGCGGTCGCCCGACAAAAGCGCGGCGAAATCGCTGGCACTGATCGAGCCGTCGACACGCTCGCCGCGCCAGTCGAACTGGCCGGTTGCCGCAAACGAGCGCGAGATCGAGGGCCAGGCCAGCGACAAGTCAATGTCGCCGAGCTTCTCGGACACGCGATTGGTCGCGTCCTCGTAGTTCAGCTCGCCGTCCTGGATGCGGATCTCGGAAAACGACACCTGGTTCTCGGAGCCCGGCGTCATCGCCTTTGCGATGGTCTCGACGAACGGTGTCCAGTTGCTCTCGCCGGTGGCGGCGTCGCGCACCACGTGGATATGCGGGCGGAGCATCATGACGTCGGCGATCTCGAACCGCCGCAGCAGCAGGGGCAGCAGGCGCAGATTCGCGGTCAGCACGTCGACCTGCAAGGCGGGATCGATGGTGGTGGCGCCCTTCAGTCCGACATTGTGGAACGAGACATAGCTGCCGGGAAATATCGAGACATCAATATTGCCGTTGACGACCAGCTCAAGCCCGGTGACGGCGCGGATCTGCGCTTCCACCGCACGTTGCAACGCGTCCCGGTTGAGGAACCACGATGTCCCGACCAGGGCGATCAGCGCCAGGCCGAGCAATGCCGCAATCGGCATCCCCAGGCGCTTTATTCCTTGGGCCATCGTCAATGACATGTCCGGTCGGGTTGGAGGTTGTCAGGTCGCTGTTGGAACATTGCGGGCTGCGCAGTTAAGCCCGCGCCAACCCTCGCAACTTGAAGGGTTTTCTTGTCGCTTTCAAGGCCATCCGGATGTCGCAGGTGCCTCCCGGAGCCGAGCCCGGCCGTGATTGACGCATTGCGAAGAATTCGCCTAATAATCCGTGATGTCACAGCCGTTAGCCCTCCATCAGGTATTCATTGCATGAACAAAGTCTATCCCGACGCCAAATCGGCCCTCGATGGTCTTCTCAAGGACGGCATGATGATCATGTCGGGCGGTTTCGGCCTGTGCGGCATCGCCGAGACCCTGTCGGACGCGATTCGCGACGCCGGCGTGAAGGGCCTGACGGTTGTCTCCAACAATGCCGGCGTCGACGGCATCGGCCTGAGCCGGCTGCTGGAAACACGCCAGATCAAGAAGATGATCTCGTCCTATGTCGGCGAGAACAAGCTGTTCGCCCAGCAATATCTCGCCGGCGAGCTCGAGCTCGAGTTCAACCCGCAGGGCACCCTCGCCGAGCGCATCCGCGCCGGTGGCGCCGGAATTCCGGCCTTCTACACCAAGACCGGCGTCGGCACGCTGATCGCCGAGGGCAAGGAAGTGAAGGAGTTCGACGGCGAGAAATACCTGATGGAGCGCGGCCTGTTCGCCGACCTCGCCATCGTCCACGCCTGGATGGGCGACACCGCCGGCAACCTGATCTATCGCAAGACCGCGCGCAATTTTAACCCGATGATGGCGACCGCGGCGAAGGTCACGGTCGCCGAGGTCGAGCACCTGGTGCCGGCAGGTCAGCTCAATCCCGATCACATCCATACCCCCGGTATTTTCGTGAAGCGCATCGTCGAGGTCGGCACCGCCAAGAAGCGCATCGAGTTCCGCAACACAAGGCCGCGCCCCACGGCGGCTGCAACCGGAGAAGAAGTCTGATGGCCTGGACCCGCGAACAGATGGCGGCGCGCGCTGCCAAGGAGCTGCGCGACGGCTATTACGTCAATCTCGGTATTGGCATCCCGACGCTGGTCTCCAACTACATTCCGGACGGGATGGACGTCAGCCTGCAGAGCGAGAATGGCATGCTCGGCATGGGTCCGTTCCCCTATGAAGACGAGGTCGACGCCGATCTGATCAATGCCGGCAAGCAGACGGTCAGCGAACTGCCCTCGACCAGCTATTTCTCCTCGGCCGATTCCTTCGGCATGGTGCGCGGCGGCCATATCGATCTGTCGATCCTCGGCGCCATGCAGGTCGCGCAGAACGGCGACCTCGCCAACTGGATGATCCCCGGCAAGATGGTGAAGGGCATGGGCGGCGCCATGGACCTCGTCGCCGGCGTCAAGCGCGTCGTTGTCGTGATGGAGCATTCCGCCAAGGACGGCCCGAAGCTCTTGAAGAAGTGCAACCTGCCGCTGACCGGCGAGCGCGTGGTCGATATGGTCGTCACCGATCTCGCCGTGTTCACGATCGACAAGCACGGCAAGGACGGCATGTCGCTGATCGAGCTTGCCGACGGCGTCACGCTCGACGAGGTCAAGGCCAAGACCGAAGCCGAATTCCGCGTCGCGCTGAAGAACACCTGAGATGTTCGAAGCGGGACGATCCCAGATCCGTCCCGCACGATCCGACGACGCCGGTTTCATCGCCGGCATCGGCATCGATCTCGTTCGTGATCGGCAACCAGGCCGCCGAACGCTGCTACACCAAGGCCGGCTTTGCCTTCGCCGAAGAGAAGCGCGACGCCGCATTCGAAGCGCTGACCGGCGCGCCGGGGTTTCGCAGATTTTCGCGGGCGATTTGAGGCGGGCACACCGCGACCACAAACACGACTGTCGTGCCTGCGAAAGCATGGACCCATACTCCGCGGCTTGTGTAGTGGAAGGGACTCGTCGTCCCAGCTTCGCGTAACAATCAGCGCCGGTGGTTATGGGTCTCTGCTTTCGCAGGGACGACAACGAGTAGGGCTCTCGACGCATAGCCCCACACCACGCGATGTCATCACCCGCGTACGCGCATGCGGGTGGTCCAGTATTCCAGAGGCGGCTGTGACGGAGCCGAGAGGCCGCGGCTACTGGATCGCCCGGTCGAGCCGGGCGATGACAGTGTGAGTGGGTACGCAGCGTCGCATTCTCGCGACGCCGCCGGAACGAGCGGTCAGCGCGTGCGGCCGAAATCCACCGCCGTGGTGTTGCCGCCGCTGATGACGACGGCCACGCGTTCGCCGGCCTCCGGCGTGTAGGCTCCCGACAACAGCGCCGAAAATGCCGCGGCGCCGCCCGGCTCGGCGACGATGCGCAGCGCGCGCCACAACGTGTCCTGAGCCGAGGCGATCGCGTCGTCGGACACCAGAACGGTGCTATGCACATATTTCGCGGCGACCGGATAGACGCGCTCGCCGATCCGGCGCGGCGCCAGCGAATCGGCGGCGATCCCGCCGGCCTCGGCATCGACCGGATGGCCTGCCGCGAGCGCGCGCGTCAGTGTCGGCGCGGCGGCCGGCTCGACACCGATCACCTTGATGCGGCCGGCATACCATGCGGCGATGCCCGCGATCAGGCCGCCGCCGCCGACCGAGACCAGCACCGTATCGATATCGGGCGCCTGCCGATCGAGCTCGAGGCCGAGCGTGGCCTGGCCCAGGATGGTCTCGCGCTGGTCGAACGCCGGCACCGGCATCGCGCCGCTCTGCTGCGCCCAGATTTCGCTTGCGGCGAGCGCATCGGCGTAGCGGTCGCCTTCGATGACGAGATCGGCACCATAGCCGCGGATGCGCTCCACCTTGGCGGGCGACGACACGGTCGGAACGAAGATCCGGGCCGGCTTGCCGAGCCGCATCGCGGCATAGGCGGTCGCCGCGCCGTGATTGCCGCCCGAGGCCGCGACGACGCCGGCGGCCGGCACATCGCGCGCGAGCAGGTTGGCGAAGGCGCCACGGGTCTTGAACGAGCCCGCATGCTGCAGCAGCTCGAGCTTCAGCGTCAGCGAATTTGCGGCCAGGCCGAACTCGCTGCCGTCGAGCTCGACGACCGGCGTCCGCCTGACGTGCGGCCGGATCAGCGCCGCGCATTGCATGATCTCGTGTGACGTTATCTCGGTCACCGGCGGTCTCCTCAGGCGGGCGTTGCGATTGACAGCAGTTAGTCACTTAGCTAATTAGCAATATGACTTTGTCAGATGCAAACGTCGAGTCGGCATTGCGCGCGCTGGCCAGCGATCGCAGGCTCTTGATCTTGCAATGGCTGAAGCGCCCGAAGGCGCATTTCCGCGCCCAGGTCGACGGCGACTTGGTCAAGGACGGAGTCTGCGGCGTGCTGATCGCCGAGAAGCTCGGCGTCAGCCAGCCGACCGTGAGCGAGCATCTGAAGATCCTGACTCAGGCCGGACTGCTGAACGCCAAGCGCGTCAAGCAGTGGACGTTCTACAAGCGCAACGAGGCCGAGATCGCGCGCATGAAGGCGGCGATCGTGGAGAAGATATGATTGCTGTGGCAGTGGTTCGAGCGAGCCTACTACCACCTGGCCGTCGCATCAGTCATGTGAGCCGCGGCAGCCGCGTAAGGTGAGCACGCCGGAATAGAACAGGCATCGCGAGCGCGCGGACAACCACGCGTGTGCCGGGCCTGTCACGCCCGCGCTGCCGCGTGCGAGAACACGACCTCGATCAGCGTGCCGGAGCGGCCGGCGGTCCTGATCTGGAATTTGGCGCGGTTGGCTTCGACCAGCGCCTTGGTCAGCGACAGGCTGACGCCGGCGGAGGCGGTGTGATCGGACGGGGTCGGCGCGCGGAACGGCTCCAGCGCGGCGGCGACCTCGTTGTCGTTGAGGCTCTGCCCGGTGTCGCGCACCCGCAGCATCACCTCGCCGAAATCGGACAGCGCGGTCGAGACGATCACCTTGCCGCCGGCATTGGCGAGATGGATCGAGCTGCCGATCAGGTTCAGCGTGATCTGGCGCAGCGCGCGGGCATCGGCGACGACAGGCGGCAGCATGTGCGCCAGCGAGGTGCGGATGATGATGCGCTCGCGGTTGGCCTGCGGCTGCATCACCGCGCCGCAGCTCTCAACCATCTCGTTGAGATTCTGGTCGGTGAAGGCGAGATCGAGCTTGCCGGTCTCGATCCGCGACAGATCGAGCAGGTCGTTGATAACAGCGATCACCCGCTCGCCGGAGGCGCGGATGTCCTTCATGTATTCGACATAGCGCTCGTTGCCGAGCGCGCCGAAGCGCTCGCCGATCATCACCTCGGCAAAGCCGATGATGGCGTTGAGCGGCGTGCGCACCTCGTGGCTGATCCGCGCCAGCATGTCGGACTTGCCGTTCGCCGCGCGCTCGGCGAGCCGTCGTGCCTCGCGCAATTCGCTCTCGCTCGTCTTGGCTTGCGTGAGGTCACGGAACACCGCGAAGAAGTTCGGCCCGTCGGCGCGGGTGCGGCCCATCGTCACCGACAGCGGAATGACGCCGCCCTGGCGCACCTGGCCGAGCGTCTCGCGGCCATGATCGAGCAGGCTGGCGACACCGGCCGATTTCAGGCTGGCGAGATACTGGAAGATCTCGTGCCGGCTCTCCGGCGCGAACAAATCGGCGAGCGTATGCTTGACGAACTCCTCGCCGTCATAGCCGAACAGCGCCTCCGCGCTGCGGTTGCAGGAATGGATGTTGCCCTCGGCATCGAACATGATGATGCCCTCGGCCGCAGTGTCGAGGATCGCGCCGAGCTCCTCGGCATCGGCCTGGCCGGCCTGAGGCGGTATGGGCTCCACGACGGGGGCGGGCGCCGCGTCTTGCGCCGACAGCGCCGCTGCGATCGCTGCGTCCTCGTCATGGGTGCGCGAGAAGATCAGCGCCAGCGCGGAGTCCTCGTCCCAGGAGATGGTGTGCAGCCGCGCCTCTGCGGAAACCGACTGCGCGTCGTGATCGACGGGCAGGCTTGCCGAGATCGTCACCGGCGTGCCGGCGCCTGACGTGCTGCTCCCATGCGGGACGCCCGGCTCGACATAGAGCGCATAAAGCCCGCCGGCGGCTTCCAGCGCATGCAGGCTGTCGTAGCCCATGCGCGCGAGGAACGCGGCGTTGGCATAGAGCAGGCGGTCGAGCCGGTAGATCAGGATGCCGACCGGCAACAGGTCGAGCAGCGCCCGGTCGCGCCTGGAGGCGGAGCGCGGCGGCGCGGCCTGCGCCAGCCATTCGGCCTTCGGGCTCTCGGTGCGC
>Ga0099822_1008902_pt1 | contig 12760 bp, 7 predicted proteins | sample CowpeawhiteBW_FD_76839 | JGI IMG/M metagenome (GOLD analysis project Ga0099822, IMG submission 76839) | Root nodule microbial communities of legume samples collected from California USA - Cow pea white BW | ecosystem: Host-associated > Plants > Roots > Nodule | place: USA: California | collected... | reverse complement strand
GTTGAGAGTACTCCCACCTTTCGTCTCTGCTCCGATCCTAACCCTAGATTAGGTTTTTACCTCTTAGGGTTTCCGAAACCAGTGAGATTCGAGCCTAAACACTATACACGAACCATTCCGCTGTGTTTCCCTCGCTCTAAGCGAGAATCAATCGGTGGAACGCCGATTGGGAGAGCTTTTCCGGCGAAGACCGCGACGGAGGAGCCTCATCAACTTCCATTAAAATGTTATGATCATGACTTCATCCTAATTGGACTCAAGAATCGAATTAATAAACCATTTTCCAACCCTAACAAGGTTATAGCAAATGAATGCTTCCCATTCCAACCCCAAGATTCGTACACACACATAATCATTCGACAATTCCACACTTTTCCTGAATTCGCATCATGCACATAACAATTTCAGAGAAAACAACCAATTTACAGAATCCAAGGAAATGCAAAAACAGTCCAAACTCACGTCGCCTGACCGGCTCATCCTTGCCGCCAGGCGGTTCATCTTGAAAACCCAAGATTGGGTTAGCACTCATGCGTCGCCTAGCGGCACATTCAAAACCGCAAGGCAGTTTCTGGGAATTTTCCCAGAAACGCAAAATCAACAGGTTTTTGATCATGTAGGGCATCATATTCATACATTACAATACGAAAATAATCACAGATAATTCATACACATAAAGGAACTCCCCTAACCTAGACAATTCTTGATCAATTTGAAAGAATTAAGACTTCTTTTGTGCCACCACTAGTCTAGCCTTGGCCTTCTCCCAATACACTTGATGCTCTGATCAATTCCACTAAAAAAATCACCTTTAGACTCTCTTTTCCACTGCCAAATTTGTTTGTCCTCTACCCTTTCACGTTTTCCTCTCTTTCTTCTCCAAAACTACACTAATTAGACCATTAACTAAGCCTTAATGCTAGGGAAAAAGAAATTGGCTTTGAATCAGGTGTTAATGACCATTCAAAGACCATTATTGGTTGTCTCATAGCCCACTAAGCTGCCTCTCTTGGCAACTAGAGTTACTCTTCCTTTTCATCTCCATGCCAACGAAAATTTTGGCGAAAAGAAAGTTAAATTCATTCTTAGCAAGGTTTGAACTCACAACCATTTAATCACAAAGTAAGTGCACAACCAATTCAATCAATCATGTTTCATGATAATTTCTATAATTTTAAGATTACATTATCACTAATCACATTCAAACATAACATTAAAATAATACTCATATTAAAATAACATACAATTGGCATACATAGGACTTGAACCCAAGTCCTATAACACAATTAAGTACTCTCAACCATTTAAGCTAGTACTTTTTCACATCATAAAAATTCGCATGAAATGCCATAAAGGCTCCTACTACCTGCATTTATTAAATAATTATTTATTTAATTATTTAATTTTCTCGGGTCTTACAGTCCCGCTAGGCGATGTCTGCAAGTCGTGTGCTCTGAGGCGCTTGGCGTCTGGCGATACGTGTCCCCCACCAAGCGGTTTGGAAGCATGTGCGCCTGACGACTCGTGAGCAGCGCTAGACGATAATTTAGAGGCCAGACTTGGGTTTTTGCATGCTTGGATGTGTGTGGTCTACAAGGCTTTGATGGTATCTCGAAGGTTGGCTTGCTGGTGTTCCTTGAGTTGTGGCTCAAAACGTATCCCTTGAGTTGTGGCTCAAGATGAGATAGGGGTTAAGCACGTGACATTCCTTGAGTTGTGTCTTAGAATGACATCTCTTGAGTTGTGACTCGAGTTGGTGAGTGTTATCGGTGTGAGTGTGCGCATTGTGGCGTGTACTGATGGGTCTAGTTAGATTGCCCTCCTCAATATTAAATTGACGAGTTTGGTAGTCTTGGGACGTTACGAATGTTATTTGTATTGGGAACTCCACCTGGCGTTACAGAGTGTGGTTTGTAGCATGATTTCCCACATGTGCTCTACTAGTTGTGGCTGGTAGGTGTTACAGCAAGACGCCTTGAGATGCTCATCAGAAGACGTAGAACACAGGTAACATGGTGGTGGCCATGTGACACGAAATCAAAGGATGAAATTCCTTTGGTGTGATTGGAATGATTTATATGTTTATATATATGTATATATGTCGTTTAACTGTTAGCTCACCCTATCTGCTTGTGTTTGGCGATGATCGTGTACGCGGTACACGAGAGTAGATGATGTTGCAAGTGGATCTGGTGAAGTGTATGAAGTTTTATTATGAATCTTGTGTTTACCAGATTTCATTATGTTTTGAATAAATTGTTATCTTTTATTTTATTGGACTTTGATATTGTAATGAAGTTTTATAATTATAGATTTGAGGTATTTCATAATTACTAAATAAAGTTTAAATTTCCCGCATTTTTGGGAAATGAGATTTTAATAGATGAAGCTTATTATTATTTCTTTATTTTAATATTTAAATTCGTAATATCTGGTCGGGATGTTACATTTGCCATCAAGGGTCTATCCACTGTTGTGTTTTTACTTAATCACCTTCCTTTTATATTTATTGATTTTAACTCTCCTTTCTTTCGTCTTTTTAAAACTCACCCTGATTATAGTATTTTACATACTTTTGGGTGTTTATGTTTTGTTCATTTACCTCCGCTTGAAAGGCATAAGCTTAAGGCACAATCAATTCAATGTGCTTTTTTTAGGGTATAGTCCTTTTCATAAGGGTTTTTTTGTGTTATGATACTTCTAATCAACGTTCTCGCATTTGCAGGAATGTGACATATTTTTATAGTCAATTTATGTTTCCTTGTCTTTCTCGTACTTCAAATAATGTTACTACTCTTCCCACTTTTTCTACATTATCCCCATCCATAAAACGTTTCCAGCCTAGACTCACACATATAAGACAAAATTGTCGACAAGTTTCCACTTCCCTTTCCGACTTTGCTCTGCCACATGTGTCTGTACAAGTTGAACCACAATGATTTGGTTAAATATCTTGAGCACTTGATAGGCATTCGTTATAAAGGTATGCTTCTTCTCATGCTTATTTAACACTTTCTCTTTTTGACTCATCTATTCCTCCTTATTACTCACAAGCTGATAAAGATATATGTTGAGTAAAGGTAATGAATGATGAACTTCAGGCTCTACAATAAAACTTCACATGGGATATTGTTTCTTGCCCTCCTGATATCACACCTATAGGCTGCAAATGGGTGTACTATGTGAAACTAAATTTTGATGGTTCTCTCAATTGTTACAGTGCAAGACTAGTTGTTGTAGGAAACTAACAAGAATATGACATTGATTATGATAAGACATTTGCACCTGTTGCCAAAATGACAATTGTTAGAACTATCCTTTCTATAGCCTCCTCTAAGGGTTAGTCCCTTCATCACATGGATGTGAAGAATGTGTTTCTTCATGGTGAGTTAACTAAAGATATTTACATGCTTTCTCCTGAGGGTCTCTTCACTTCATCTACAGGCATGTGGAAGCTCAATCGTTCCTTATATGGTTTGAAGTAGGCTCCTTGAGCATGGTATGACAAGTTTCGTTCCATTCTTCTTGAGTTATCCTATACATAGAGTAGATATGATTTCTTTTTATTCATACACCGTACACCTACATGCATTATTCTTTTACTTCTTTATCTTTATGATATGGTTATTACTGTCTCTTATCAAGCATCCATCAAAGAACTTGAGTCCTCAAACTTAAAAAATGAGTGGGTTAAAAAGACTATGTTCATTCATTTTTAAAGTTTGGAGACTAAAATGTATTAAAGTGTCAGATATGGACGAATTCTAATTTCATGTCAAAGTCTAAGAACTAAAAACATACTTAACCCTAAAAATTATTACAATTTTAAATGGTATTATGTGGTTGATTCTTTTCATTCTTATTTTCTTGGAGGATTTTTTATTTTTAAACGGTGAGTAATAATACACTTAAGTTTTACATTATTATTTTTCATTCTTGTATATTAAAATATGAATTAAAATAAACTCTTCTTAAATGAAAAACTTACCATAAAAAGTAACATCTAAACATGAAAAGTAAAAATGTAATAAAATATGTAAAGAAAAAAATTCAAGATAATTTATTTTCACTGAAGTATTTTTGGCCGGAAAAGGTCACAATTTAAACATAGTTTAAGAATTATAAAATGCTATACAATTTTAAAATCGTAAATACTTTATGTCACCTTGTAGTTTCTAAAAAGTGTGGGTTAAAGGATGAAAATGTGGCTTAAAGTAACCTTAAATGAACAAAAAATTAATTATTCTCTCTTAGACCAAATGAACCCTTTCTCATATACCAAAAAAAAGTTTAATTAGTCAGATGATACCTATTTTCATTTGGAAGTTTCATATTGGTACGTGCTTTTAAAAAAATTTCAATTTCGTTCCAACTTTTGAAAAAGTCTTTTAATTAGATCCTTTCATACAAAAATTATTAACACCATTAACGGTATACCACGTGTCAGCCTTTAGTTTTTTCATTTTTTTAAAATTCTTTTAATTTTTAAAATTTTTAATTTTTTTTGAATTTTTTTGCCACTTGTCATATCATTGGTGTGACATGTGGCATTCTTAGTGTCACATGGCAAAGTACAACCAGATGTCAGTGTCCCTACCAAGTGTTATTGTTTTGATTTCAATTTAGTCCCTGCATATGTCTATTTGTTTCAATTTAGTCTCTATTTGTTTTAATTTAGTCCACACTCTATTTATTTCAATGTTGTCCAAATATTTTTTTTTCAAAATAGAGAAATATCGTCTCTCCCTTAAAACCAAATTTATTATTTATATAAATGTTATATTGATATTTGTTATTAAAAATGACTTACAAAATTAATTATTCATATTTATATTAAAATTTAGTAGTAAAAGTCATAAATAGCAAAACATGAGTATAACATTTTCAATAATACTCATATTTTTTTTATTAAAAATGATGTCATAACATATTACATTGTTTTTAATTGTTAATCCATGTTTTGTTATTCATGACCTTTACCACTAAACTTTAATATGAATATCGATACTTGATTTTGTAAGTCATTTTTTAATAACAAATATCAATATAACATTTATTTAAATAATAAATTTTGTCTCAAAAAAGATACAATATTTTTCTATTTTGAAAAAACATATTAAGATTAAATTGAAACAAATAAAGTGAAAGACTAAATTAAAACAAATAAATATATATGATGACTGGATTAAAATAAATAGACATAAAACTAAATTAAAATCAAAACAATAATACTTAATAGGAACAAACATGTGATAGTGATATACGAGTGATAATACCACGTGTCGTGTCACGTCAATGATCTCAGACATTAAAAAAAAGAAAAATTAAAAAGAACAAGTTGCTAACGCTTAACATTGTGTTAACAGTATTAATAATTTTGTTTTTGTGAAATGTATCTGATTGATTTCAAGATATCTATGTCACCACTGAACCCCGTACCGGTGTGTCACTACTAAACACAACACCACACCACACCAAACCGCTTCCACTTTCTCTCCGCGGTCTACCTCCTCACATTTATCGTTGGGCTTAGGTTTGATAAGTTTATCGTTCAGCTCTCTCGCTTCACCACTTTTGATTGCTTATTGCCCTTCATCTCTCATACCTACTTTTTGTTACAACTTGCGCTAGGGCGTATTTGAATCGCAACATCGAATTGGTCTGTTGTCTTCTAAACGTGTTGCTGTGCGAATACGGTGAACAAAGGTTAGTATGTAACTTAGGGTTCTAATTTTGGTTAGTTAATTAGTTTGAATTTGGATTCATTGGTTGATTTCGTTTCTTTTCCCTTTTTCGTATATAATCTACGGTTCAGTTTTAAATTTTGATTTCTCTTGCTGCCGGATTAAGATTTCTTCCTTCAATATACAATTTGTGATATAGAAAGTGTAGACTTTCCTGCAATTAGAGTAATCGTGCATTGTGTGCTAAGCAAAGCTCACATAATTGCAATGTGGGATGCTTTAATTTCATTGTTCCCATCTTCATTGCTTGATTTGTGTTTTGTTAAGTGTGTTCCAGTTTCTTTGTCGATTATGAAAAAAAATGCTCAATTTAGTATTTCATAAGAAGTTGCCCTGTACGTGGCAGAACTAGTGTTAAATAGACAGAAAATTAGTGGGACGCAATGGTTCTATGTTTACAAGCAGTTTTAATCAGTTCTGTGACTAGATATTGTGCTTTGTGGTAAGAGAGACTGAAGGTGCGGGGTTACCTTGTCTGGTTGTCTTACAAGTGGATGTATGTGTGCACAATGCGTGTTACAAACCATATAATACATGTGGTTCTATAATGTGTGGTAAATACAATATTATTCGCCAAATAGGAAGGAAATAATGAAAATAACTCAGACTGATAAACCTGTTAACCCACACCTTAAAATTCCCCTTAATAACCTTGAAGTTATAAATTGTTCATTATAAAAAGTGCAAACGAACAGGCAAAATTCTTACTAGAAATAGGTCATCAACTTCATGGTGTAATTATTTCTGTTCTTCAATCAAACTCAGACAGTGTAAAAGAAAAGTTAGTTGAAGAGAAAGATATATTTTAATACAGGAAAAGTAAATAGTAATTATGCATATGTCTACCTCACATTGAGTAATTAATCAACTTATCTATCATCTAATAATCCATACAACAGACTGGTTACTTATTTCTTTTAGTTCAGAATTTGACTTCTATTTTGGTGAATTTAGCTCTGCATTTCTTACAATGTTATGCTTTGGATTTTTTTAGTTCAGAATTTCACTTTTGTTCTTAATGTAGCATTTTCTTTAGCCGTGAAAATAAACAAATAAATCGTTGTTCTCACTATTAAACATTCTCCTAATCCAACATTTTTAGTTATTCCTAAATTTTTAGTTACTTTAAACTTTGGTAAATGAATGATATGTAATTAGAGTGTCTTATTCATTTTTCAATTTAGCTTTCACTGTCTCTTTTAAATAGCATTTGATGGGTTTTTCACTTCCATACTGTTTAATACTTTTCACGGGCTAATTCTTTAGTTAGTGGAGTTGACATATTAGGATTTGCTACATACCTGAAGAATTGAGTCAATTCAGATCTAAAATCTTTAATATTACGTCAGTGAATGTTTTTCATTATATTACTCATTTCTCCTTTTCACCTATTCAAGATGGACAAATGATTCTATATTTAAATTCCTCACGCACAATTATATGCATATATGTTGCAAGCCTTGGTATCTATGTGATGGCAACCCCCTAGTCAAGGGGTCAATCACAAGAAGCCTGGCCAAGTGCATTCAAGAAGAGTTGGATTCATATGAAAAAGGTGGGCCCAAACTCTTATTCTCTTTGGCCACCTTGGAGAATTCTTAGTAGTATAGATTTATTGTGGGCTTTGTATTATGAGCGTAGTAGTGTAGGATTTCTTTTGGACCTTGTATGATGGGCCAAGTAGCATAGGGTTTTGGGCCTTAGAAAGCCCATTAGTGTGGATTGCATTCTTCATTGACTTTTCCAAGTAAATATGCACCTATCCTGGTAGCTTGGAAGGCAAGGGAGAGACTTATCTCCTTTGGGAGAGAGTGACCATGTGTCATGCTCTCATTGGAGAGTTTTTCTGTTAGTGGCCACATGGCACTCTAAGAATGGAAGGTATTTTCCACCTTCTTGAGTGGCATGACACTTTAGTAATGGAGAGTATTTCCCACCTTCTTGAGTGGCCACATGTACTCCTCCTATTGGAAAGGATTTATGCCTTGGACTCCAAGCTAGCCAAGTTAGAGTTTTAAGGGTTTTGCATCTCCAAATTTGGAGACACCTTAGACTATAAATAAAGATGTCTACCTCCTTGTAAATTCACTTTGAAACTAGTAGAGTCATGCTGCTAAATTATTTTGTGCCTTCATACTTGTCTCCAAAGTCAAGGCTAGAGCATCCCATGTGGTCACCTCTAGTCACCTCTAGTCACCTCTAGTCACCCTTCCTTAAGTGTTGGCCCTACCCTACTTGAGAGCACCAAACCACACCATCCTAGACATCAAACCATGCAAACTGAGAGGTATCATTCCTCCATTCCTTGCTTCTGTGTGCCTACTCTTCTCCATGGATTCATCTTCTAGCTTTGGAGCATCCTACTTTGAGGAGGGAGCCATCATTATGTATTTTACATAATATCTTTCTTTGCATAAAAAATAAAAGTTACAGGGTGGTTTTTTGAAAAAGAAACTGAAGTACTTTCCTTTATTTATTTTAGATGATCATGTTTTTATGTTTTCATTTAGAAGTATTAACATTTTGTTTTTAAATGTATGCCTTTTCTTAATTTCATTTTAAAATTAGATGCAAAAGGCATAACAAGGATCTATATTTGTGATGGAGTAGTTAACCAACGTGCACCAAGAAGCACCTGTCCCTTATACATTGGCACTTTAATTACCTCTATTTTTTTAATAAGAAAGTGACAGGTGTTTGAAAATTCTTTCAAAAGCAATTTTTTTTGAAACATCAAATTCCATCTGTGCACTTCTTTAGATCTGTTAGCATCCAAGGTTTTTCTTCCTGCACTCCCAATTTTTCTTCTTGCACCTCCAAGTTTGACTGTGAAGACCATTATATCCTTCAAAAAAATAAAAATAAATTATAAACTAAATATCTTTGTAGCCCGCACCCCCAATAATGAAATTCGGTACCCCGGTTTCTAAATGCCGGTAACACCGGTTTCAGAAAGCCGGTAACACCGGATTTTGAAAGCCGGTAACACCGAATCTGAAAGCCGGTAACACCGGTTTCTGAAAGCTAGTAAATTTATTATTTATGTATCTTAAATTTATGATTCTCCTTTGATGTTTCTTCCAAATTAAGTTTTACCCAAATTAGTATGAACCCTAATTATGATTTTAGGTATTCTTTCATTGGCATGAACCTTAATTATATTTTTACCCAAATTAGTACAACCTTAAATTATGAAATTTAAAGGTTGTTGTGTTTTCTGCTGAAATAGTAAAATTTATGGATATATCTTGGGTTGCATTACAAATTCTGCTACACATAATGAATTAGTTGGATAACCTTGATTTGGATTAGAAATTAGAATACCTCTGTTGCGTGAATTCAATGAGTTAGAAATATTAGAAATTGAAAAGTGCATAAGTGAATCACTCTATGAAAATGGTTTAAGTAAAGAAAATGAAGAATTTTTTATTTAACTAGAAAATTAATTTATATATAAAAAGATTAAATTCGGCACCCCTAAAATTTTTATTCATGTTTCACCACTGTTGATATCTTGAAAATCGGTAATACCGGGTTCTGAAAGCCGGTAACACCCGGTATTTACAAACCAAAAGGGTAGCATGGAATTACAAAAAAGTTGGGGGTGTAGGAAGAAAAATTGGGGGTGCAGGAAGAAAAACCCAAGCATCCATACCTGGACCATTTCTTCTCACCCGTATCTACTAAACTCACTTTTATTTTAGTTGTTTAAGATGCAAACACCCCTCGATTCTAGATTCCTTGTCTATGTTCTGTTGATTGTCTACATAACAAACAATTATTAAAGCTACTTTCTTTATTAATGGTCATAAATTATAAAATATTATATTACAATTTACATTTGCAATGGCATCATTTATGTGCTAAACAAGCGAAGGAAAATAAGAAGCCCAAAACGACTTATCACGTGATTGTGAGTGGTCTTTTCCCGATCCCAGAAACCCTTTCATTTTTTTCTTTTCACTGTTGAAGTGACGTTGTTAGTTCTGCTCAGCTATTCTCTCAGTTCATCGTTCACTTATTGCCAAGGTTCACATTGAACTAATTATTGTTTCATTCACCAAACACGACAAAAAACAAAAAAAAAAATTGAAGCAATGTGCACTGTTTTTCGTTGAAACCTGAAATTGAAGATTTAAGATTCTGTATGTATGAATTTTTAGGGCAGAATACATTTTTTATCCCTAGTGTTTTTCGAAATTGTGTGTTTGTATATCCATCTTGTTAGATTCACTGAGAAATTGGTTGTTGCAGGTGAAGGTTCCCTTCGAATCCATGGCTGTTTCGTATGTTCACATGGTTCAATCTGGCAGGGGTTTCTACAAGGGCAACCTTTCCTATGCCAATTGCAGATACAAGGGAAGGAGGACCAACCGTTTAGTTTTTGCTTCTATGCACACGTCAGACCCTAAGGTACTTCACTGTCACCTAACTAACTAGTATGGTTTCAAGGATTTGGTTGCTTGAGGAAATGTTTACTTGTGAAAAGAAGGAACCTAGTTTGTGTTTTTTTTGCCAAGTTTTAAATTGACTTTTTTTCAAGACATGGTTTGCCCAGTTGATTGCATTGCACATTCTCCTTATGTGGTTTTATTGGTGAAAACAGTAAATTTCTGTACGTGGACTTACACTCACATGGTGATGTCTGTTACTGAGATTATTGTCATTGATAATCAAGGTCCAAAGCATACTATTGAAACGATCTGTGTTGTTGGCTGTCTATTGTGGATGTTTGTTGCCCTTATTTCCTATAATTCGTCATCTGATCCTAGTTTGGATAATTTCCTTTATAAAATACTTGTAAGAGAAGAAAATAAGGAGAACGAACTAGGTTTCTCCCATATACTAAATTTAGCTATTGCATAAGTTAAACAGACTTTGAGAAGATAACGTGATAGAACTTTTACAAATTAGTTTATGCGTAAGTTAACTTTAGCTTATGAGAGAAACATGTTTTATTTTATTTCAATTTTGTTTACATAGAGCCCAAGTAGTCAGTGGTGTAGCTAGGACCTGGAGTCTATGGGGACAAATTATAGAAACTGAAATCATTGGGTTCAAATATATAGGAATAGAGGAGATGCAATACAAAATTATAAAGTTTTACTTGAAGTTTTCCGTGTAAAAAAAATTACTCATTACTTTTTTATATTGAAGGGATGCACTTCATTGCACCCTCTCACTATTATGTAAGTGTGCCACTTTTAGTTGTCGTCGACATACAATTTAGTTCTGTTTTGTCTTGCTGTGATTTAGATTATCTAGAACAAGAACTGTCTCTGATTTTGATTTTTAAAAAAATTGTTGGTTGCTTAAGTATCTATAAGACTATAACAGTAGTTACATAGTTATGCTTTATTTGTTAATGGAGATCTTCACGTGAAAGAAAATCAACGGTAAACTTTGCTTTTTTGTAATAATAAGGCCATATTTGGTGCAGACCAGAAAGTAGAAGTTTTTTTTTTTTTTTTTTTAAATACACATTTTAATTTTTTTTTTATTTTTTTGTTATAAGAAATTTGAATTTTTTTTTTTTTTTTTTTTAAATCACCATTTTCAGTTATCTTTAAAGTTTTAGTTCTATTTTAGTTGTTTCACTTTCGATATAATGTTGCAGTTCTCATTAGATTGTGGATGTAAGTTTAGATTTACATATCTGGGTTTAAATTGGGTGACAATGTTGTTCCGTGCGATCAAGTCCCGGAATTCTTTTACTTTTTTATGGTGATTGTATTGCTAATATGTTGTTCTAACAAGAACATTCATCCTATGTGTTCTTTGTGGATTTTCTTAGCATTTCGTGTTTTCAATTTTTTGTTCTTATTGTATTTTTCTTTTGATGGTATAACTCCATGTTTTTACATTGAAGCGCTACACTTTTCAGGTAGATTCATTACTGGACAGTGTCAAATGGGATGACAAAGGCTTAGCTGTGGCAATAGCTCAGAATGTTGACACAGGGGCCATTTTAATGCAAGGTTTTGCAAACAGAGAAGCAGTTGCCACAACCCTATCTTCTCGAAAGGCCACTTTTTATAGCCGATCGAGATCAACATTGTGGACCAAAGGAGAGACCTCTAATAATTTTATCAATGTTCATGATGTCTTTCTTGATTGTGATCGTGATTCTGTAAGCACTTCCCTTTTTCTCATTGAATTGTTTAGTTTTCCTTTTTGATTTTAGTTTCATACTCTATGTTGTTTACTTTTCTCCTTGGTAATTACTTCTCAGATAATATACCTGGGGAAACCTGATGGGCCTACCTGCCACACAGGGGCAGAAACATGTTATTATACATCAGTCTTTGACTTGTTAAAACAGCAAGAGGTAACTAAAAGCAAATAAAAAGTACATGTAATTGCCATGTTTTGCTGGAGAGAAAGTGCAGCAACATTCAAATTATTTTGGTTTATCTGTTACAGGATGAAGGAAATAATTTGGCATTAACCTCTCTGTATGCATTAGAGTCAACAATCTCACATCGGAAAACAGAATTAATTGGAGAAAATGAGAAGCCTTCATGGACGAAACGATTATTGCTTAATGATAAGTTGCTGTGCTCTAAAATCAGGTTGGTATAACTTAGCATGTTATTATGTTGAGTTGGAATTTAAAAGAGGAAAATTAGATCCCTTTTTACATGTTTGTCCCAAAAATATCACATTCTACATGCTTTTCAGTCATTAAGAAGCCTTGTAGCTGATCCCATTGCTTCTGCATAAGATGCCGTTTACCTACAACTAGAGATGTCAAAATGGGTTTCAACCCGTGAGCCAACCCGGCTCACCACGAGTTCGAGCCGGGTTGGGTTGAGAAAAATTCAACTTTTTCAAAAGTGGGTTGAACTCAACCCGGCTCACTTAACCCACGGGTTAAACGGGTTCGAGCCGGGTTCAAGTTATATATATGTTGATACTTTAATCTTTAACTATAATCTTTATAGTAAATTACTCAAGTAACCGTCTTATAAACAATTTTTTCTAAATTAGCATGAAAAAAATGTATAGTTTTTTTT
>Ga0099822_1008901_pt1 | contig 12761 bp, 8 predicted proteins | sample CowpeawhiteBW_FD_76839 | JGI IMG/M metagenome (GOLD analysis project Ga0099822, IMG submission 76839) | Root nodule microbial communities of legume samples collected from California USA - Cow pea white BW | ecosystem: Host-associated > Plants > Roots > Nodule | place: USA: California | collected... | reverse complement strand
TTATTTATAATATTTTAAAAATAATAAAAAAAAAAAAAATAATAAATAATAAAAATTATATATATATATATATATATATATATATATATATATATATATATATATATATATATATATATATATATAAAAGAATCCTTTACTTACATTTGAAAAATCTTCCATTGAAAAATAGGAGTGGCAACAATCAAGGTACGAACAACAGTCATATTTGCCACATGTGCAAATGTTTCCTTATAATCCATGTCATACTCTTGGGTATATCCTTCAGCATAAGTATAGCTTTATACCTTTCAAGTGAGTTGTAAGGCCCTTTTTTCTTTCCGCCTTATAAGTTTAGGGCTCGGCCTTTTTAGTGGGCTTAAGATCAACCCACTTAGGGACTTCAGAACCCTAAGTGTCCTTTCATTTCCCATTCTGCTCTCACTTTGCCAACATCTCACTCATCAAACACTCTCTCCTCTCTTTACAGAATCTTTGCTAGGGTTTGGCTGCTATTCCTCGTTGAGCTAGAGAAAACTCCATTCTACTCCATGTAAGTTGGTTCTCGACTCATGCTTTCTATTCTTTCGCTTGTCTTTTGTGGTTCCAGCTAGGGTTCATCGTAGTAACCTAGTCTCTATTTTGGTGTTCGTGTTTTCAGCTCACAAAGCTATTTCCGGAGCTATGGTGCTCATTGTTGGGTGTTTGCTATTGTTCACTAACCTCTGTCCAGTAAGGGAAGCTAGAGTTTGTTTGTATTTTCTGAATGTTTGTGTATTCTAGCTTTGCTTCGTGTTTATATATGGCTTATGTTCTACTGTGGTTATGTGAAATACCTCGATGTGATGTTAAGATTGTATGTATGGTTGATGCAAGTGCGAACAATGGCGATAACTGATATTCTTGCCCAAGCGAGCTTGTCTCGCCTAGGCGAGAATAGCAGAAGTTGGCCCAAGTTCCTACTTGAGCTCTCGCTCAGGCGGAAAGCTTTCGTTTTGAGCGATGAAATATCTCGCTCAATCGAGAGGGTCTCACCTAAGAGAGAACTCATGGGAGCCTATTGTGGTTCGCTTGGTTGTGGCCCAGGCGAGAGACCTCACCTTTGGGCGAAGAGTAGTCTTGCTCAAGCGAGGAGGTCTCGCCCAAGCGAGAACTCGCGAACCCTACTGTGCTTTCTGTTGGCAGTCTCGCCTAAGCGAGGACTTGTAGCTTGAATGAAAGACCTCTTTCGCCTAAGCGAGGGTCCATAGCTTAAGCGATATTGGAGTGGGAATGTGTGTTCTTTTTCATGTATTTTTTTGGTTGTTGGTTGTATGATTGATTAGAGTATCTTATTTAAAGTATGAAGCATGTGAATATGCATGTAATATTTGATTGTATGGACTGAAATTGATGAGTTTAGTATGATCTTTTGTATGGAACATGTTTGGACGGTTGGTTGTGGTTATAAATATTGGCATGAGATTGGTATGCATGATTGTTCTATGTTTGGTTGGGAGACATGGTTTTGGTATAGTTTAGGACATAATTCCATGAATCTCTTGGTGAGATCTCATGGTGGTGCCTCATGGTCAGGACGTAATTCCATGGATCTCTTGGTGAGATCTCATGGTGGTGCCTCATGGTCAAGACGTAATTCCATGACCCTTTTTGGTGAGAGCTCATGGTGGTGCCTCATGGTTAGGACGTCATTTCACGAAGGTTTCATGGTGGTGCCTCATTATATAATTTAGTAAGGATTCAAGTAAGAATTGCATCCTGAAATTCTAAAGAGTCAGTTAGTCTCACATAGAGCGTACTGACTCAAGTGGTGAGAGTAACAGAAGGCCCTAGTCTTTGGCAGGATAATGACCTTAGATGTTTGAAGGCTAACCTTGTGCGTGGTAGGGTGAAACTAATTGGCAATGGCTCTACAGAGTAGTAGAGACCACCATAAGTGCAAGCATCTAGTGAATCTGAGTGATTATATGTATCCGGATAATTGAGTCTTAGAGTCTTAAATTGTTTGTTATCACATGTTTGGTTGATTTAAGTATCTTTGCCTTTTAAATTGTATGCTCAATTGTATGATAAACCTTTTTCGCTCTAGCTTACCCTTTCTGTTTGTTTGCATGTCTTATGTGTGGTTTTCTCCTTTTGCAATGATCATCAATTCATTGTTGTGAGCAGATGTGAGAACTCCTCGTGGTCATCAGGGTGATGAAAACTCTGCTGCGTAGCTTATCTTGGGATGGATCCCATTGCTCCAAGTTTTCTTTTAAGGCATATGTAATGTCTTGCTCCTTGAGCATATGTTTTGGATACTATTAAACTTTTATCCCTTTTGTTAATGGCATCATGGTGTGCCTTGGTTTCTTTCCTAGTAACCTTTAGATAATTGTAAGGAGTGACACATATACTCCATGACTTGCTCTTTATATTATTCACCGTGATGTTTCATTTAATTAAGTTTATTTATTAAATGGGATGTTACATGAGCCATCCAATTTTGTCTTAATTTTGTATACCCAACGAGATCCAATAGGATGTTTTCCTAGTAGAAATGGAATTAGATCCCATGTATGAGTCTGATGTAGAGCATTAAGCTCCTCAGCAATAACATTTTTCAAAGTGGATCACAAACAACCTCTCTATAGGCAATAAAAGAAGTAAATGAACCAGAATAAGAGGAATAAACAAAATCTAGTTGTTGAGTAGACTTACGATTACGACTGGGTCGAACATGTGGCAAAGTAATCATAACCTTAGGATATGATTGAGCAGATGTAGTAGGAGAATCAACAAGTATAACCTCTGGTGCGGTGTTTGTAACTAGTTCTAAGACAGGTTCTGGTGTTGGTATGGAAGTACGTGTAGTGTCATCAATATCAAAATGATCAATTTTAATGATATTAGATGTGGTCAAATAATGTGAGCTAGTTGAATATAAAAGAATGGAATATGTTCTAAAAACATAACATAACGTGAGATAGACAATTTTTGACTAACTTGATCAAAATAACGATATCCTTTTTGACCAAGATCATATCTTAAAAAGACACAAAAAATAGACTTAGTTGATAATTAATACACTCAACATGTGGTTTGAGAACAAAACAAGTACATCCAAAAACATAAAACGTAGAGTAATCATATGCATGACGACACATTTTTTCAAAAGGAGCCAAACTAGAATTATGTAAAGTCGGGATTCGATTCACAACATGAGTTATTGTTATAATAGCTTCCCCTAGAAGATGTAAGACCTAGGAAAATGATTATAATTCTAAGGGATAATTGGAGATGAGGAATATTAACTGAATTTATGTGTAAGTTCATAAACAAAGGTGAAGAGTATCACTGTTGGTGGTCATGGGTTCAATTCTTGTGTGTGCATTGGGACAATTATATTTTTTTCGGTTACTTTGTAATTTCTTAGGAAGAGCTTGTGTGTGTGCTTGAATGTGACGTTTGCTTATAGGGACTTGTCACGTTTAGAAAACTTTTGGTAGTTTCTATTGAGTACATTGGTTGTGTGGGTACATTGTAATCTTGTTGTGCATGTGAATTAACAAGAAACCCATGATGGTTGATATGGTTTGAAGTGTTGCTTGAGTTATGGGGGTTATGAGTTTGAATCTTGGCTAGAGCAAAAAGGATGAAATGGTGTATTTTTTTTAGTAAATTCGTAATACACCTATGGAGGAGAAAAGTTGAGGCACATACATTGTTATCTGGTAACGTTGGATTGATGCAAATGAGGGTAGAGCAAGCAAAGGTGATCTCATTTCTTGAGAATTCCAAGTAAAGGGTGTTAAGCCTTGTCTTCTTGTATTTTTTGGTTTGATACATGGTGTGTTGTTTTCTTCATGGGTTAAAAGGGAAATGATCAAGTTGAATTTTCTACATTGTTTTGTAATGGAGTATGACATAAAGTGATGTCTCGTGGCCTTGAGAACGGTTAATCTTGATGAATTGGGTGAAAATTGTAATAGGAGGAATTTTTCTCTTCTATGTGTGTGCGTTCATGGTGCAATGGAGTTGTTTGTTGCTGTCTTGCCAATTTTGTGATAAAGGAAATAATTATGTAAGATTATATTTTTTTTCTTGTCTGAATTGATTTTTTTTTTTGTGGAGAAGGAAGCCTTTGGATGATAAGTTGATCAAATTCCATGGTTACTTGGTTGTGTTGAACTTTGTGGTTAAATAAGATGAGAAATATGGTTGGAGTATTGTTACCTTTTATTTGAATTGGAGCGGAGAATTGGTTTTTTGGCTAAATTGGATTCAAAGGTATGAATTTCGCGATAATGTTCTGGTGTAGAATAAAAGTGTAGTGGGAATTCGTGGTGTTGTATCATTGAGTGGTTGGATTAGGATTTTGAGTTGAATTAATAAGTTGTAATGGTAGAATATTTTTGCATGAATTAGAGGGTGAGAAGCAAGGTATGGAATGCTATCGAGTTTTGTGTATGATTGTTTGAGTTTTAATGTTACTTTGTGTTATGTGTCTTTAATCATGTGTTTGATGTTGTTTTTCGTATTTCTAGGTATATTTGCGCATCGTCGGACGCTAAGCATTGGCCTTGAGCAAATTGACGAGAGGTATAGTGCTATATGCTAATTTTGGACGTTGAGCGCTGGCTTTTGGCGCTATGTGCTACTAATTTTTCTAGTCTACGCAGTTTTGGTAAAATTGCATGAATGAGTATACATATGTGGTGGGACAATATGAATTTTTTGATAGCTGTAAAGCTAGGATGATTTATTTACCTAGAGGACTTTGTTGAGTCAAGGCAAAGGGGTTTCGTTCCTTGGTAAGTCTTTAACACGAGCTTAGTAAGAGTGCTCCACCCAAGGCTTTGTTGAGCGGGTGGAGTTGTTGCTAGTAAGTCTATGTGGAAAGCAATGGAAAGGACTTTTCCAAGAGGCCTTGGTGCATAGGAAAGGTATCATGGTTGTCTATGAAAGAATGTCATACCATTAATATTACTTGGTGGTAATATTCTGACGAGTCCAAATTATGGTGTTAAGAACATGTATTGGTGGATATTTTTATGAATGAGTTATGTTACATTATAATATGCTATGTGGTTTATATGTTAATATGCCTGTTATGTGATGTGATACACGCTTAGCTCACCTTTGCATATTTGTGGATATGGTTTCCACCTATGATGATCATATGACTTAGGTTGTACAAGAGTAAATGTTGATGCAGATGCAGTTGGAGAGACTTAGTTGTAAGGAGCTTGTGAGGCAGTTTTGGGGAGTTTTAATTTAACCTTTGAAAGTTTTTTTTTATGAAATAAAAAAATGTAATAGTGTAGTGGTTGAGTTTGCATTTGAAGGATTTGAGATTGAGTCTCATTTTGACAGTTTAAGTTATTTGTTTGGAGGAACTATATATTTATATTGATGAATAAAGAGGTTTTGAATGAGTTTTTATCAAGTGTTAATTTGAGGTAAAATAATTGTGAAAAATTCCTATTTAATTGGAAGGTATCAGAGGTTGTGCTTCATGTTTTAAATAAAAACAATTTACACGTGGCATCTCGAAAGGGCTGTTACAGAAGACATTTGAAGCGCCAGTAGATAACAAGAATGATATTTTAGTCTCAACAAGATGACGATTTTTTCTTTCAGCAATGCCATTTTGTTGAGGAGTGTCAGTGCAATAGCTCTAATGTGTAGTTCCATTAGAGGCAAGTAAAGTGGTAAAATCATTAGAAGTGTATTCACCCCCAAGTCACAACGAAAGGTTTTTATGGTAGTAGAGTGTTAGGTCTTTACAAGAGCATCAAAACTTTTAAAAATTTTGAGATAATCAGACCAACGTTTCATAAGATAGATCCAAGTGAAATGAGTAAAATCATCAATGAAAGAGACTAATATCTAGAACCTCCTTTAGTGGGTACATGAGAAGGTCCCCACACATCAGAATGCACAAGATCAAAAGGAGCAAAAGAAGAAGAAAAACTTTCATTAAAAGGTAAAAAGAACATTTTTCCAGTTTACAACCACTACAATCAGAAATATCATGACTATTCAAAGTACCCAAGACTCATATAGACACTAAAACCTTTAAACGAGATGTAGAAACATGATTGATGAGTGCATATTTTTGCCCTTATTTAATGTGTAATTTTGATTATTTAATTGAATTTGTGTGCTTAAAAGATTGAACTCACCCTCATTAAGTTCCAACCCAACACTCCAAACCATTAAAAATATCACATTTATCTTATCATACTCGTACACACAACAACATCACAATAATTATTACACATACATGCCTAATCCAAAACAGTTATAGGAAAAAAACACATTAAATGCACATGGTAGGAATGAAACACATGACACTCAACCTTAAGTCATAGCAAAGAGCTTTAACCAATTGTGCTACACTTTACTTTAATGTTAATTATTATCTAATAAATTTAAATAATATCTCCCACGTTCCACCTACCCTTCTTGAAATGTTAGTTATTTTTCTTAAGTCTTACCCTTGGAGATGTTAAAACTCGTGTAACTTGGAGAGGGTGATACTAGATAGTAGTCAAAGGTGATTAGTGAAATTTCTTAAGCATGTTGCTTAAGAGACTTCATGTAGCCTCAAGCGCAAGTGGACAGTATAAATGTGTTGTGCGTATTTTCTCTATCCCTACACTTTTAATTCGATTAGTTAATTTGTCTGTTTTAATATATTTGTTTGCGTAGTTTTTGAATTTGTTTTCAAATGTTCATTCAGTCCCCCATTTATAGCCACATTACACCAACAATCCTATGTTTAAGACCTAGGAAAAATAATTATTATTTCAAAGGTGGTGGTTAGACATGGGATATAATAATTAAATTAATATAGAAATAATTCTACAAAAGTGAAGTGTAGCACAAATGGTTATAACTTTAGTTATGGGTTCAATTCTTGATGTGTACGTTTGGAGTGTTTATATTTTAAATATTATTTTTATAATTGTTTTGGAAGTGTTTATGTGTGAATTGGATTGATTTATATTCTATAAATTTTTATAATTTATTTTGAATGCATCATCTATGAAAATATTATTTTTAATGTTTATTATGCAATTGTATGACATGATAAATGTGAAAGTTTGTTTAGTTTGGAGTGTTTGCTTAAGTCTTCGTGGTTGTGTGTTTGAACCTTGGCTAGAGCAAAATGCATACATGTTAGTTTTCTTTTTCTTTTTTTTTTGGTCCTCTTAGGAAGGTGAAGAGTTGAAGGCATATTCGTTGAATCTGGTCACAACACAGGAATAAAAGATAATTAAGTGAAATTAAGTGGCAAAATTAAGTGAGGGGTTAAGGTATCATGAATTAATGTGGATATTAAGGAAAATAAGAGGAAAATTAGAGGAAAAAAAGTGGCTCGTAGTCCTCATGCGTGAACTACAACCATTTTGAACCTCCTCGCTCGTAATTCTCACACGGAATCACAACCATTACAAACCTCCCAGTTCGTAATTGTCACGCGTATGAACATCCATTTAGGAACATCCCCACTCATAAACATCAAAATTCTACACCAGTTAATACGGATACTGCAACATTTATAAATTGGCCACAATACCATATATGAAAAAAAGAGCAACAATACCCAATTTTTAAAAGAACGACAATAATTTAGTGTAAAACAACAATAACATTCTAGTTTTGAAACAGTGACAACAAAACTAAGTGTAACAGCAATAACAATCTGAATGTGAAACAACAACAAATTTGAATAGAAAACAACAACAACATTGCAATTAAAACAACAACAACAACAACAACATTTATGCAAAAATAGTAGCAGCATTGCAAATAACCAAACAACAGCACCAACATTTCAAATAGAAAAAAAAATAGCAACAACGACATTTTAATTCACAAACAACATCATTTTATCTTTTAATAATAACAACTTTTATCTTTTAAAACAACAACAATATTTCACCAAAATGTCATTTTTATTTTTATATAACATTGTGTAACACCAATAAACAAAAATGTGCCACTCCAATCTAATTTTGACACTGACAACACATAAACCAAACCATTTCCTTTTATAAAAACACTTAATGAAACCCCAACCTCAATAATATCCTTTGTTGTAAAGAAAAATACCAAGCAAGCAACCATTCTTAAAACCAACGTCTGCACTACCAAAATACAACACACTCATGCTTAAAATCTCATATAACAAAAACAAACTAAATACTATAGAACCATACTATAGAACCATATTGCAGCTTAGCTACCAAAAATACTATAATTTTATTCTCTACCTTTACGTAAACCTTTTTTTTATCTTTTAATATGCTACGGCCAAATAGTTCAATAACTTCAAACTTAATATATATTCTTTATTCCTATTTAAACTTAACAATCAAAACTACCACTCAGAATATATATCAGTAATAAAAAAATCGACATGTAAATAAAAGAAACATCAACCCACATTTGGTAAAGTTATATTTTTCTAGCTTTGTCCCGCTTGAACATGCACATAAAAAGAATATCATCTTTCCAACAATTTAGATTCATCTCCCCACGCATATACACACTTCCACCACATATATAACATTATAGTAATAATACTTCATTCACTTTATTTCCTTAAAAAAATGAATGTTTGGCTTCTCTAAAAACCAATGAAATTCGTTCCAAGCTATAGCTGCACCATTCACACAATTTGGTTCCCGAAACTCCATCAGAAACAAAACCAAGCAACCTCATAATTTCTTATCTGCCTTCCACTTTTCACTTTCCTATGTGGACCACAAAATTAACCAAAAGGAAACCTAGTAGATTTTTAGCTCTAGCCAAGGTTTGATCTCACAATCTTCCATTACCAAGCACTCACCAAACCAACAAGATATCACATGATTCATGACAAGTATTCACATTTTTATACATAGTAACACACATCACACGTAATTATAGTATTTAATTAAGATTCACTAAATAAAACAATACTAATGACACACACAGGATTTGAAAACAAAACCTCTCAAACGCAATAAGTGTTCCTAACCACTCAAGGTACCTTTGCTCCTTGTCAAAACTTGACATACATAACTTAATACTTGTATTCCACTTTAAATAATTATTTATTTCCTGAGTCTTACATGTATTCTTTTGGTGGTAGAACGGGTGGTCTAAGAACTTGTTTTGGTATGGTGGGATTTTATTTTCATGGTTGGAAAGATTTTTTTTAATCCTAAGTTTATATGATGAGGTGTTATGGTTGTTGGGATACATGGAAATTTTAATTGTTAATATGAATTTTTGATGGCATTGAAAAATGTTGTTGTGTGGACAACAAAAAGTTTATATTGAGAAATTGGTGGTGGCGAAGATTGCTTATGAGAGGTAAGTTGATTGATTATGGTTCATGTTCATGCGCACTGATGGTTGTGGTATGGATTATTGGGATGTGATGGGTATAATATAGTTTGGTGTTTTAAGATTGAATTTGATGTTGGGAGTGTGATGTTAGAGTTGTTTGGTTGTAATATTATGAGCCCAATTTATAAGTGCGGATTTTGTATGGTTCATTATGAGTATAATTAGTGGAAAATTGAGGAAGTTTTATTGTGTATCGTGCAATGGTAAGTACAGAATATTATGATGTAGCATGAGTGTAGGCCGTAAAAGATTATGGTAGGTTTTACTAAGTGTCATGAATATATTAGGTGTAGTTTTGTTCTAAATGGGTTGAATGTAGTCTTGGTTGAATTGGTTGTGTTGTAGTGATGAATGATGTGCATGAAATGGAAGGTTGAAAGGTAATGAATAGAGTATTATCAAGGTTTATGCATGGAGAATGGTCACTTGGTATTACTTTTATGTTTGAGTGCTTTTGAAGAGACCATAATATGTATTTGATGTTGTTTTTCGTGTTCTAAAAGTGTTTTTGCGAACCAAAGTGGTTGTTGGGCGACTTGAAGTTGTTAGCACAAAGGATTTGATGCTTGAAGATTTGATGAAGATATAAAAAGACATTGCATCGAGATGTGATGAAGCTATGATAAATTGATGAAAATGTGTTCACTTGAAGATATACATGTTCATCAAGCTTGAAGTGTTTGTTGAATCTGGGTTTCACATGAAGATAACAAAGCTCGAAGATTGGTGCTCTTAGTGTTGACAATTTGGCACTGTATAGATGTCTAGGGTCTGGTTAGTGACTTTTAACTAGTTAAAAAGTTTTTTATCAAATTAAATGGCTTGCTACTATAATTCTATAAGTTACACATTCAATCAGTTGAATTCACTTAAGTTAAGTGAAATTAATAGATCGAATGGAAAAATCACCCTGTTGAATATGCTAACAGATAGACTATAAGTTGTGGTTTTTCATAAAGAGTTGTAACACTTGCTATTTTGAGCACGAAATTATTCTAAACTCTATGAGAATTGTTTATCTGAATCATACAAAAATGCAGTTGTTCGTGAAGGATCTTTGATCTTCTTAGAACATTTTTGCTTGGTTTAAAAACTTGGAAAAAGAGGTTTGGTTGGCTAGGGAAAGCCTTCATTTAGGTTTGATCTTTCTTAGGTTTCTGGGTGTTGGCTGGTGGTTTCCAAGTCTGCAAGTGGGGTCTTCTTGTGTGTGTTGAAACTCTTATGAGATTCAAGAGTCTTGGTTTGTGTTTTTGCATATTTTAAAAGTGTAATCTTGTGGATTATGTAAAACTTTTGAAAAAGTACAAGTCAGAATATTACAGCAACAAAAAAGGAAAAAAAAAAGAGGCTCGACCCAATTTTTAAATAAAGTGACTTAGGGAAATTCATCATGAGACCTCTTAGGAACCCTCTAGAGGGTTAATTTTTGCCAAACCTCGTTTTTCATGCCTCTCCCTATTGTTTCAACATTTTCCCTCTTTTTTCTTTCATTCTTATGTTATTTTTGCTTCTCATGGAGTGCTAAGCCTCTAGGATGATTTTGCTGTAATTTTCTAAAGCAGTTCTTGGTTAGATGGAACAATACTGAGACTTATCTACTATTTGATTTAACATCTAGTACATGAATGGTAATGGAAAGTGATACTTTATAGTGGCCTGGTTCAATTTTCTATAGTCTATGGAAAGCCTCTAGGTGTTCTGAATACAAGTACGAATTAGCTTGTCTTGCTCCATTATCGATGTCTATATAATCGATGGCAACAATTTGCTACTAAAAAATAGTTCAACCACCTCGAATTTTTAATTTTTAGGCTTAATAAATGATACATATGCATCATTTGATACTTCTGTTGCACCTTCTTTTTCACTTGTTCATTTTTTTCATGGCATCCAATATGTTGAACTACACTCAACTATCTTTAATCTCGATGGCCAATGATCCTGTATATACATCTATATTGGCACAAGTTGTCATAAGGAATAACCTGCCCAAGATAATAGTGATAGAGTTTGAGCTCTCTTCATCCATCATGTCAAAAATATAAAAGTCTGCAAAGAAAATAAACTTGCCCACAAAAACAAGCACACATATCCTAACAAATTTGCAAGGTAAATTATGCTTCAATTGGAAAATTGAATGACCACGCCTGTAGCTTTGAGAGGTCCAAGAGCAATGAAATGAAAATTCACTACCTCGTTATCATTGACAAACCTCTTGTGTTTGTACAACTCCTTCAAACACTTGTCCTATTTCAAAATTTTCTTCACAACATCCAGAAAGGATGTTGATTTTTACCTTTTCATGTCTTAACCTATGTTGACTTAGATATGGTTATGGAAGTCTCTCAGCTTTCCTTACTACATGAATTTAGTAGCTCAACATCTTAACTTATCCAAGTTTGTTGTTAGTTTCTTGCATAAGTTATCAACAAAAGGTCTCAACCTTAACTTTTCATGAATTTTTGTAAAATTCTCCCTTTTCAAGTTGTATATTGACTAGGGAAATGGAATTGAAACAATGTAGCTTCATTGGGCCAATAATTTTAATTTTAATTAATTTAAATTTATTGGGCCTAATTTTTGTTTATTAATTATTTTAAGGTTAATGAAGCATTTTTGCGCTAAAGAGACGAGTGCCACACATGCGCCACTCATGGGCCTAGAGTGGCAATTTTCTAATTCTACAATGCAAAATGCCAATGTTGTGATTTTGAAGATGTATGGTGATGTGACCATGTTGGGTTTAGGGTTTTGAGGGGCAAAACCCCTGCCTTTTCGTTTTGTCTTCTTCTTAGGCATTTGAACTTCACTTGGAGATCCATTTAAGGAGCCACCACTATTTTAGACGTTTCTCTTCATCTTTGACATAGGGTTTTTCACGATTTATACATAGCCTCCTCTAGTTCACCTTTTCTTTCCTTTTCTCTTTAATTGAATGATGCATCTTCATTTTCCTTTAAATGGTAACTCAAATTCCATGGTGATAACGTTGTCGTTGATGCGATCAAATTAATACTACTAAGCTATAACAACTTCAGTATTGTTAAGAAAGTAGTCAACAAAATAGAAAGGGTAAAGTAACCCTAAGTCGTCTCCCAACGAACACGAAATTGATTTTTAACAAATTAGTTCTTATAAAATATGTTCCTGTAGAGAACAAACAAGATAAGTTAGGCACAAGCGTCACCTTACCCATGTAGTCCGCTATCTCCTCAGTTGGCCTATTCCCGGTTGGAAAATGTCGGTTTGGACCCAGGAGGGGTTACCTGCAGAAGGGACTCCGAAGCTCAAGTGAGTCAAAACTCTCAAAAGGTCAAATCAGTGATTAATGAATGCGTACCTTTAATTACTGGGGTCCACGTGTATTTATAGAGCATTAATTATGTCTGGTT
>Ga0099822_1008897_pt1 | contig 12765 bp, 9 predicted proteins | sample CowpeawhiteBW_FD_76839 | JGI IMG/M metagenome (GOLD analysis project Ga0099822, IMG submission 76839) | Root nodule microbial communities of legume samples collected from California USA - Cow pea white BW | ecosystem: Host-associated > Plants > Roots > Nodule | place: USA: California | collected... | reverse complement strand
TGCGCCTAGAATGCCCTATTTTCCTAGGATCTCTTTCTTTCTCCCTAGCTTCAAGCCTTTGAATGTGCTCTTGGATTCTTAGGTCACTTTGCTCCTTGTCTTTTCTCAATTGTTCAAAGGTCTTCTTCCTAGACAACTCCAAATCCCGGAGCAATCTCATCAATGTATTGTTTTTGTTTGGTGTAGGTGCACTTGATGAACTTGCCATGAATCAACTTGCCATGATTCCTAGTAACTCTGTCAAGCACGCCTCAAGCTTTTTTATCCCTAATTTTGACCTTGAACCAAGAAGTTCATCTCTGACTCTCTACATATCTTTTCCAATACCCTTTTGAACGGGAATGGATGTTTTCCTTTTTGAGCCGCCATGAACCCGAACTTCAATTAGCGGCTCCTGCAGATTGGGAACTTCAGTATTCCCTATGGTTTTTGCCTTCTCAACTTTCTCCTTGTGCAAGCGCCTGAGAAAATTTAGATTCTTTTTCCCCAGTTGAGCCATATGTCATGTAAAACAAACACACTTTGTTATCTCCCTTACACCTAACATAACAAAAAAAAATAAAAAAATGATACCTTCTAAATTAACAAGTGGATGTAGTGACAAAAAAACTCTAGCTAAGCCCTTAGTGGGCAACTTACCGCTAAAATGCCTCAACACTTCTGCTACTTGTCTATCCTCCGTAAACAACTCCTTTTTCTTCATCCCCTTATAACAACGAGGATTATCTGTCCAGATGAATGGGAACTTAGTACTCCCATCCTCATTATAGAATAGTGCACGACCCGATTTCTTCATGATAACTTTAAAAAATCAAACTTTAAAATGCTTGAATGATTGAGAAAAGGCATTTAGAATACTTACGCTTGGGCGGCTGACTAGAGACAGCCAAGTAGCTGGATTCTTTGGATGTGTGTCATAAAAATATAAGAAACACTATAGAGAAGGATTCAAGTACAGAGATTGACCTAACACCTTGAACGCCTGTCTATACCCCTAGTTGTTGAGGTGTAGCTAGGTTGGCACCATGTTTAGTAGTCGTAATACACCCATGATAAAATCATGAAATGGAAGCCGTAGACATAGTTGAGAAAAATGGCACATATACATATAAAAAAACCCTTCTTTACCTCCTCCCTGATCATGACATACACACTCGACTACATTAACCCACTCTAGGGAAATAATATCAGGAGAAGTACCCTTCTATAAAATAGGTATGCAACCCAGCCATGAGTTAAGCAACCAGGAGCATTTGAACAAAGAGTATTGCGTCCTCACGTTTAGAGCCACCCATTCATATCTGGCTTTTGTTAGCATATTATTCTTTGCCACCTCCTTAGCAGGATCCTCCCTAACATAAAAAATAACTTCCATCTGAATTCCTCCCTCACCGGACATAGAACTACTACACCCGCTCACAGACTCATTATCCCTACTCGAGCCCGATGTAGAAGAAATAACACTATCACTAGACATACCTTGTACAAAGAGTAGACAACACAAAAAGAAAAGAGATATATATCGGACAAACTCTATCAAAAACTAAACAATTGTCTCACAACAAGCAAATGAAGTAACATATGCATAATCTTCACTCTAACCCTTATTTATAACATAAAATCCAACCCCAAAATTTTCCCGCCCAAACGTCACATTAATAAAAAGTGAAACATCCATAATTAAAATGAATCTCATGGTTCTCCTGGCATGATTCCTAACATTCACTACCTTTGCACCTTCCTTGGTCTTTGACAAAGCCTCAACATTGTTTCCACTCCAAAAGGTTAGGGACTACTATAGGGATATACTAATATATCAAGAAAAGAGAAAATTTTCTTTTAAAAACCTTTGACACAACATGTTACGCCAAAGGCTGGGGGACTGATGTACTATACTAGGCGAACATGACCGGTATAAATAGATACCCAATCCTAGTCACGAACCTATAGTCCTATTTTGAATAAATCATTGATTAACTATATTGGAAAACGATATATACATAGTGGTTAAAGCTGCCTACTTTAAGCATACCACATATGAGTAAGGGCCGCCTACTCCAAACTAAGGAAATAATAGCTAAACTCCTAGAATCAAGTCATAAGCCTGATATTTGAGCCCTGATAAGGCCCATACAAACCAAAAAAGGCTCCGCAAGCCCAATAAAGGCCCAACCCATAAGCCAGGTAATTTATGATTAATGCTCTATAAATACAGGTGGACCACAACAATTAAAGATATGCAATTCATTAATACCAAAACTAAGATTAGACTTTTGAAAGCTCTCGTTGACTTGATCGTTGGAGTAATTTTCTGTAGGTAACCTCCAAAATGTTCAATCCAACAATAGGACATGAAGACATACCCAACGAAATCGAAGAGTATCTGTCTCGGGGAATCAAAGATTGGGTAAGATACAATTTATGCTCCCTGATACTTTACTATTGTTTTCGCAGGAACAAATTTAATTTTTAGGTATAAACATTTATATTAGTATCTCATTTATAATGATTGTTAATAACTTTAAATATTTGCAAAAAGTTATCATTTTTACTAAAAAATCTAAATTAAAACATACAAATGTTTAAAATTTCAAATTATATAGTCTTATTTAATATTTTAATATATATTATTTTCCTTTTAACATATCAATTGCAATTTTTTTTACTTATAATGGTTACACACATTACAAGAAAAATGCTAATTAGTGACAACATTTTGCTGACGAATTTAGATCTATCGATAATAATGAATTACTGACGAAATTACCGACAGATAGACCTATTAATTTTATCGATGATCTATATCTATCGGTAAAGTCTACCATGAAATTGTTGACATAGTTTACCAGTGGAATTACAAAAGGATATCGTTGTTGAATTTCCTAATGGATATATATTTGTCAGTAAAGTCTGTGATGAAATTGTTGGATTAATTGATTGACAGAATTATTGATGGATCATAGTCGTCGGTAATGTCATTGATAAATCAGAATTTCAATTGAGATTCCTTCCCCAAATTTCAATTCCTCTTTCTCTCCGCAAATTTCGCTTTCTCTCCCTCCCTCGAAGCCAAAACCTAAATGTTGTCGTCGCATTAGTGGCCTTAGTATCCATGTTTGCCGCTCCCTCGTGGCCTGAGTATCCATGTTCACCGGCGAGCGACCATAAAAAACCAGAAGGCTCTCACACCAGCATCCACACCAAACCTCGTTGAATAGGGGTTTCCTTTTTCCCTTGAGTTATTGTCGCACGAGCTCGCTACAGCCACCATCGTGCACACCAAGGTCGAATAAGTGCATTTTGGACTGTTGTGTTCAGCAGATGTTGAATCCAATTTTTGGTGGTTTAATTAAGAACCAGTGTAGCTTATAATGTTTGCACAAAGTTGTGTTTGGTTTAATTTTGTTTTAAAGTTGTTTGAATTTGAATATTTTTTTCAAGAGTTATTATTCTGTAAAAGTGGTTGAAGGGTTGCTGCCACACCGGTCTGGGCAAGAGAAACCGTGGTGGAGAAAAGGTTGATGCTGCAAAGGGAATGCATATTGGACGAGAAATAACCAGGTAAGCTGAACTTATTTTTCCTTTCCTCCTTACAGTTTGATGCAGGACAATGGGTAGTTTATGCATGTAGTAATGAAATGATGATGCATTTTCTTGTTTGTTCTTTTATGATTGATGTGCATATCACGATGCTTGGGTGCCATTTTTTTATTGCTATGTTTCCTTTGTTGTCTAGTTGGTATATAAACCCATACATGTAGAGTGGTTGACCCTTCCTGAAACCTTGTGGACATGTTGTAGTTGTGTGCGTTACGTTGTTAGGCTTTTATCTTAGCTTTTGTTGTGGTTCAATTAGTCGTTAACCGTACCAATGTGGTTTGTTCTGCTGTGTTCTTTAGATGGTTGTGTTGTGTAGCTTTTGCTTTCATTATTATACCACATCACACTTTAGATGCCTTGTAGCAATTACACAGTTTTACAATTGTATAGGACAATTTTTTTAATTAAAAGTTAGAAAATTCATAGAACCTTCTTTTAATATAAGGAAGTTTTTCTTAAAATTTCCTCAAAATTAGGCAAAGTTGCTAACATGGGCAGAGTAGTGGAGGCAATAAATTTGTTCACACTACTATTGATAGAGACATCATTTAAGGTGTTCTCCGGCAATGCTAATTTCACCCATACCTCTTTTGTTGGTCTAGAATCCATAAGGTTGTTATTTTGTTGTAGTTTGCTCTTGGTCAAGCTCCATTCAAGCCTTCTTGACTCCTCTTTTTACCCTATTTAACTCCATCAATAAAGCCACACAAATTAGCCAGTTCTAATTCAATGAAAACACCTACAAAAGTTATTTGAATAGACTAGTTTTACTAAATATCTAAAACAACTCTTACAACTAAATTCTAATTAACTAAGACTCTAATTGAATAACACTACCTATAATGCAATGTAGTTAAACTATTATGATGTTAACAATGCAAGGAATCTATTTACTAGATTCACTCTCCTAAAAACTAGGCTACCAACACTAAATCACCAAACTAAAGTCCTAATTGCTATGAATACTAAACTAAAGTACTAGATCTAATGTTTATTATTCAATCCTAAAAAGATATACTAAAACCTATAAATGTGTGTTGTATGCTAACTCTAATAAACTCTAATTCTAAAGATACCTATGTTATTCTATTATAGCTCAACTAGTTAGTAACACAACTGGCAGCAGTTAAGTGAACTCCAATAGTTTTTTTTGCCTTCAACATTTCCCATGACATCTCTCTTAAAGGTCTCCGACATGTAGATCTTGCATTTGAGCTTTAAAACAAAAAGTCAACTATGCAGTCAAACTTAAACTCTTTAATTAATCTTCTCTGAAGCTGTTTGATTTGTTGTAGAAAATTCTCCTTTATTCTCCTTCAATCAACCATGTACAAGAGTATTTAATTGTCTTCAAAGGTTTCCAACAACTTGTGCATGGTTTTGAACCTCCAAAAGTGAAAGTCAACACTAAGGTCAAATGTACAAATTTAAGAATAGGAGCCTTTTCATGAGTGGATCACATAAAGAAGAATTTCAATTATAGCTCAAGTCTCAACAAGGTAAAATCTAAAACTCGATCAAGACTAATCCTTTTCATGAAAACCTATTCAAACTATCTATGCATGGCTGAATTAGCACAACTATAAAGACTCTATCAACCTAAAATGTGGTAATCTAGCTAGATGCAGACCACAAAACTAGAACTACCTATTGAATCTGAAACAACAAGTTAAAACAAATTATATCCTAAAAAGAGCAAAGACAAACTATATTTAACTAATGAAACATGTTAGCAAACCTAAAATTCTAAAAACACCAAAACAAAATTAAAATTGGACCAAAATAGAATTAAAAACTAAACTAAAACAGTAACAAGAAAATACAAACCTGCAGTGTAACATCCCAACCGGATATTACGAATTTAAATAATAAAATAAAGAAATAGGGATAAAGCATCATTTATTATAATTCCATTTTCCCAAAAATGAGGGAAATTTAAAACTTTATTTCATTGTAATTTATCGTAAATCCATGCTTATAAAATTCACATGAAATATCCAAGTCCAATAATATAAAAGTTTACAATTTATTCAAAAACATAATAAAAATCTAATAAAAATCTTCTCCCATACTAGCCCATGTTGTAACATCCCTAGAGAATATTACTTAAAATAAATAAATAAAATAATTAAATTATATCAAAGTCGTACTAATAATAATCCCAATGCGGGAAAAATTAAATTCATTCAAAAAGCGTGCCAAAACTCATAACTTAAACAATAAGGTGTTACAAGTTTCTCAAAATTCATGTTCATAAGTAAAAGCATAAAGAAATACAGGTGAGAAAATCCTAACTCTAATCCCCAAAGCTAGCCCTCACTCCGTCGCCTGGACATCCTCAGCACCACCTGTATCAACATCTACTCCTGTGTAACGAATCACACGATCATCGCCATACACAAATAGAAAGGGTAAACTGAGAATATAAAATAACAGGTATATAAAACACAAGATAAAACATACACCCATCTTATGCATTCTTCGTAGTTCTTGGCCAAGACCTTAACCCCAAGGCTTTTCAACCTTCAAATCACACAAATGTTTAGCCTTGGACTCGGGAATATGATGCTCACACGAACCTGCCCACTTGTGGTCCTGCCTCTACGAACCTCCCCGCTCGTAGTCCTACTCTACAAACCTCCCCGCTCGTAGTCCTGCTCTACGGACCTGCCCGCCCGTAGTCCAACACATGTGATCTACCAGCCCCATACCTCTCCGCACGTGGCATCTCTCATCTTCACTAAAGTATCCATTGCCTAACTAATCATCAATACCTTACAATATACTCACCTTTCTCTTCTCTTACTCTATTAACCTCCAAAATATTTCATTAATTAAAGCTTCCTATCAACCCATACACTAACTTTTGCCTCTTCTCGCGTCATTCCACTTCTGCATAGAAACAAGTCTGCACCTAGCATCGCCTGGCGGCAAGTGTAACGCCGCCAGGCGGCATTCTAGTACCAGATTAGAACTCCAATTTTTCCTGCACCTGCGAAGATCCTCCACCCCCAAAGTCAAACCAGTCATCAATCTCAAAGCCCAGCTCGATCAACATGACTTAACAAACCATCACACTACTATATCATTCCATTACTATTCTCATTTCTTCCAATCACATAGCAATCATACCTAACCCGCAATTCACACAATTCTTTGATTCCCGCACAAAACTTACATGTCTCCAAACGGATTCTTAATATGCCCAAAACCCCAGAATACATAAGATATCACAAGACTATTCAATTACACAGACATGGAAAATCCAATTATAAATCCCACATGTCATAATTTCCACAGAGTGCAATAAAATAGTGACAACATCGCACATCGCCTGGTGGTTCAGCCTCGCCGCCAGGCAACTCATGCCATAGAACCCAGAACAGGCTAATACTGATGTGCCGCCTGGCGGCACCTTCATGCCCGCCAGGCGGTTTCTGGGCGAGAACCCAGAAATGTTAAACAAACTGCATAATTAGGCTCAGAAACTCATCCAATTCAATTCATTCAATCACATTACAGTTAGCACGAGTCAGAACAAATAAAAACAACTCCCCTTACCTCTGATCCTCACTCCAATTTCGGATTGAATGTGACTCTAGTCCAAAATCATCCTTGTTCTTGGCTTACACTCCCATACTGATTTCCCACTCCAATTCTCCTCTACAATTCGTGCCAATATACTTAGAATTTGTAATTCAGTACGCACCCTACTGTCTCAGGCCCTTAACCCCGTGATTATCCATTCTCACTCCAATTTTGTCCACTCTTAATTTCTCATTAACCCTTAAAACGAAAATTAAAATAAAAGTGTGCCTTAATGCCTATTCAATACCCCTCCCAATACATTTTCCAGCACCCACGGCTGCCTCCTTGGCTACTAGGTTTTCCAAACCTTTTCACCTTCATGCCAAAGGAAATTTGGCAAAAAGAAAACAAATTTTGTTCTCCACAAGGTTTGAACTCACACATCCAATCACAAGTCAAATGCACAACCAATTCAACCAAATTCGCATTTGTGATAACTCCTAAAATTATAAGGTTATGCAACCACATCACTCTTTAAAATATAAAACTTAAAAAGTCATAATTAAATAACACACAATGGCACACATAGGACTCAAACCCAAGTCCTCACACACAATAAAGTATTCTCAACCATTTGAGCTAATACTTTTCCACGTCATAGAACTCTGCATTAAATACTTTAAACGATCCTCTTACCAGCATTTATTAAATAATTATTTAATTAACTATTTAATTTTTCTCAGGTCTTACACATGCTCTGGCTCTATGCCTCACCAGATCCACCGGCAACATCATATGCTCACGTGTAACGTGATACACGATCATCACCAAACACAAACAAATAGGGTGAGCTAATAGTATAACACATATATATACAATTTATAACTTATTCACACACATCAAAGGAACTCCTATCCTTTGATTCCACACAACATGGCCACCACCATGTCATTCATGATCTACGTCTTTAGATGAATACCTCAAGATGTCTTGTTGCCATACCTACAAGCCACAACTTGTAGAACACGTGCAGGAAACCAACTATAGACCATACTATGTAACGCCAGGTGGAGTTCTCAATACGAACATAGTTCGTAATGTCCCAAGACTACCAAACTCGTCAACCACATACTAAGGAGGGTAATCTTTCTGGACACATCTGTATGAGCCACAACTCGCACACTCACACTGGCAACACTCGCCAACTCGAGCCACAACTCAAAAGTTTCTCATGTTCATTCGCCATCCCGAGCCACAACTCAAGAGATGTCATTCTGAGCCACAACTCAAGGAATGACATGTGTTTAACCCCTATCGCGAGCCACAACTCAATCATACGTTCCAACCCACAATGCAAAGAACATCAGTAAGCGACCTTTAAGGTATCATGAAATCCTTATAGATCACGCACATCCTCAGAAATCACAACACAATTTCTGCCTCTACAATATTGCCTGGCGCTACTCCTGAGCCACCAGGTGAAACTCGCTTCCAGACCGCTTGGAGGGGGACACGTGATTCCAGGCGCCAAGCGCCTCGGAGCCTACTAACCTCCAAACATCGCCTGGTGGGACCACCCTCACCACCAGGCGCCACTCGCTCTAGAACCCCACTATTTTTATTGTTATCTCCTAGCGGGTCAAACACCACCGCCAAACGCTACACCAGTACTTGCGTAGTACTGGTTTGAGTCTCTTGCAAAACTTTTCCACCCATTGTTCCCTTATGGCAGTCGCATCTTTCAGTCGAAGGTGATTAATATAAACATCTTTGTATTCCATACTCTAGAATCCACAACTCTACTGCTTAGTGGTGACATTACAGTTATGGTCTTTCCATTAGGCTTATTCTCACACTTTAACCTATTCCCAAGTGCAATCCAATCATAGGAACACTCTCATTCATTATTAACGTGTAGTTTAAGCATAACTTCCCTCACAGTACCATAATTACCATAATTTCCCATGAGGAATTTTACCTACTGCACTTCTAGCCTCAACCATCTATATTACACCCCAAAATAACAACATACATTGCCTAAGGTATTCAAACAAATATCAGATTCCTATATCCCAATACAACTAAGTTATGCATCACAACTGATATCTCAACCTCTAACACAACATTTCTCACATTATAATTCCCCATATTCCAATTTACTTAACCAATCATAATTTACATATAATTTAGTTATTTTCAATTCACTCATCCTTAATTCAGTTACCACATGATTCATCATCCTAAAACACATAACCACGAAAAGCCCTCAGACCCTTAATTTCCCTCATAGCCACGCAGAGTTGGTTTACACTGTGCTGGCACCTAACGGAAGGCCCCGTGCCGCTAGGCGGTGCATCCCATTCTGGAAAACTTCCAAAATTTCCTAACACTCGAGAACCCTAAGATCACCATCATCCTCATTTCATCCATTCATCAAACCATAATACAATTAGCTGAATCGAAATATCAAATTAAGATAAAACGAATCACTTCCCGTCTAATTCACATTGAAATTTAATCCTGAACCCAACAAATCCCTAATTACTCAAACCCTAACACAATTACATACCATAATCATCCAATTTCCTCGTATCACCACACAATTTCAACATTAATCCCTTCCTTTTAATAAATCCATGATTAAAGCTTGTTTTCCACCATTAAAAGTAACCCAGAACACAGAAAAACCCCAAATCGAGTCAATGTTTGGTAAAAATCCAAAACCTCCACACAATGGCATGCGTCGCTTGGCAGACCTTCACGCCGCCAAGCAATTTCTGGAAAATTCTCAGAAATTTAGAACAGAGTCCAGAACAACATAGTAAAATATCCATACAATTCATGCAATTCATGTAATTGTTATATTTGCTATAAAATACGAATTCAGCACCCCTAACCTGGATTCCTTGCCAAAACTTGATGAATATAGAGCTCCTATTTGATCACCGCTGACTTGCCTTAGTTCTCTCACAATTCAGCTCCTCTTCTTCACTCAATACTCACAATTTTGCCTCTCAATACTCAATACTCAATACTCACAATGCTCAACAAGAATAGACACTAAACCCTCTCTCCTTCTCTTCATTGGACAATTAACCAAGCCTTAATTTTTGCTTAATGAACCAAAAACGAAAATTGTCATTAACAATGCTTAATTGTTATTCATGATTCATTATTTGTGGGTTTTCCAGCCCTTTTGGCTGCTTCTAAAACAGCTAGGGTTTATGGCCTTTCACATTCATGCAAAAAGAAATTTTGGCAAAAAGAAAGTTATTTTACTTAAACTAAGATTCAAACACACAACCATCCAAATGTCAAGTCAATGCACAACCATTCAACCAATTCATGTTTCATGATAATTCCTATAATTCTAGGATTATATTATCCCTCATCACGATCAAGTATATTATTAAAATAATAATATTTAAATAATAGACAATTGGCACACATAGGACTTGAACCCAAGTCATTTCAACACAATCAAATACTCTCAACCATTTGAGCTAGTACTTTTCCACGTCATAACCATCAACATTTAATGTCATAAAGGCTCTCACTACCCGTATTTATTAATTAATTAAATTTCGTGGGTCTTATATGCAGAAAACAATCCTTGAAGCTGCCAGTAAGGGCAGCTAAGGCCATCACCACCCTCAGTAAATGCCTAAATACAAAACTCATTCTTATGCGCCAAAAACTCATCCTAGTAAATTTTATGCACTAGGTTGTTATTCTGTTGTAGTTTGCTCTTGGTCAAGCTCCATTGAACTCTTCTTGACTCCTCTTTTACTTCAATTTAACTTCATCAGTAAAAGCAACACAAATTAGCCACTCTAATTCAATGAAAACACCTAAACCAAGTTATTTGAATAGACTCTTACAAGTAAATTCTAATTAACTTTATTTTATCATTTTAAACTAGTCTAGGATGTTCCTTTATTTTCCCCTTTGGTAGTATAGTGCAGTTTTCATATTTGAGCTTAGTTTAGCATATTTCTAGGTTCATATAGTCATATTATGCATCTTTAGTTTTCTTTAGTATATAAGTGTAGTTTTAGGTTAGTTTTATCATTTAGAACTTGCTTGCATGATTTGCTTTCTGTTTGATTGTAATAAAGCATAAAAGTCAGTTTAGGTAGCATGTAAATGCAAATGCTAGCAACTTTGAACTCCCTTGCTTGTCTGGCCCATAACTTCCTCCACAATGATCCAGTTAAGTTGATTCATTTTACAATGGATTCTTGACCCAATTACCTTTGATTTGAATGCTAAAGCCTATTTTTTTTAGCACTATGGTGGTTGTAGTTTGATTTCGAAAAAAAAACTAACAGTGGTAGAGTTCAATTTTGGCAGCTAGTTTTTCTTGTCTTATTTTTTCTTAGATAAAAGTAGTACATATGCAGTAAACTTGTAGGAACTAGTTTAGATAAATTTTAATTGTTGTTTTAGATTAGGTTTTTTTTATTCACAATTTTGTTGTGAAATAGTTTAATTTTAAGTCTCCACATATCAATTTTTGTTTTCCATGGTATTCTTGACTTTTAGCTTACCTTTCATCATTTATATACTAATTAGATTGTGTTTGCATCATTGCTTAACATTTCCTTTGCTTATTTGGTAGTCTTAGGTCATTTTAACCAATTTCTAATTCATATTTTGGGTTTTCACTACGTAGATTTTAATTCCCATGTTAATTTATATTTGTGATCTATTCTCCACCTTTCTTTTGCTCCTTAGAAGTTGTCCAAGTAGTTTTATAACATTTTTATGCAGTAGTTATCCTCAATTCTAAATTTCTACAGATTTAGCATAATTTAGTGTTAAGTTTAGGTCTTAGGTACCCAGATTTTGAGTTGTTAGTTTTAGCAGAGTGAGTTGTTTTTTAGTCATGTTTTGTCAATAGAAACTTGTTATGATAGTTAGATTACAATTTCATAGGTTAGCTTAGTACATGCATATGCATTTGGGTTAATTTTGTAGACTAGTCTTGGTTTCAAGTAGTGATTTTAGGTAATTTTTTAGGACATAGTTTTTGAGTTAGGTAATTACCAAAGGGAATAATCTGTCGATAATTATTATCCACACCACATTTACCGACATATGTATACCCGTCGGTAATCCATCGAAAAAACATGTTTATCGACGAATATTACTTGGTTCTGACGAATTTGGACCGTCGATAATAACTCTTTTTTTAAGTGACATGTAATCCTAATACTAAATGTAAATTTTACCGATGAATATTACTTGGTTCTGACGGATTTGGACTGTCGATAATAATTTTTTTTTAAGTGACATTTAATCCTAATACTAAATGTAAATTTTTGATTAAATATTATTAATGTATTACATGGTAAGAAGAATTTCTTAATACATATTCTTAATTTGGAGTGTTTTACAACAAACAGATTATGACATTCAAAAATTTTCAATATCATTATAAGTAGCAATACTGGTATATCAAAAATAGATTTTTTCCTATATCATTTTATAAGATTTAATACATCACCGTAACTCTACATACATGATTGTTTCTACAGTAAAAAAAAATATCATTTTTCGTATATATATATATATATATATATATATATATATATATATATATATATATATATATATATATATATATATATATAT
>Ga0099822_1008893_pt1 | contig 12769 bp, 6 predicted proteins | sample CowpeawhiteBW_FD_76839 | JGI IMG/M metagenome (GOLD analysis project Ga0099822, IMG submission 76839) | Root nodule microbial communities of legume samples collected from California USA - Cow pea white BW | ecosystem: Host-associated > Plants > Roots > Nodule | place: USA: California | collected... | reverse complement strand
ATAAAAAAAATATAAAAATATATATATATATATATATATATATATATATATATATATATATATATATATATATATATATATATATATATATATATATATATTTCTTTAGTTAACATTCTAGTGCAAATGCAAATAATAGTGATAAATAAAAATGTTCTCACTATTTACGTATTAATTTACGTATTAATTGTGAATAATTTTATATTTATCACAAATGCTTTTCAGAATAATGATAAAATAAAAAAATTGTCACAATAATTATATTTAAAAAACTAAAAACACACGTATTACAAAAAATATTACATAAAGAAATTATTTTTCTTATAATAATAAATTTATTAATATAAAAATGATTAAATATTTATAAATCAATAATTATTCATTATTATTGACAAATTAATGAAGCTTTACAATAATGGAAAAGATATTAATTTTTTGTTATTTTAGTCAATTTTGTTTTATTTTTTAATAATATAGTTAATAGTGAAAAAATTTATATTTGTCACAAATTTTATTAAAATTGATAAAAAAATATATATCACAAATTTATTGCTAAAATGTTATATGATAAAATTATTTTTATTTCATAAAAATATAATAAATTTATTGAATATTTATAAATTAAAATAATCATATAATAGTAATTATTATTAATTGTTGAAAACATAATTAAAATAAATTAATTTTAATTTGAACTCATGACCTTGTAAAATAATATATTTAACATGCATAATACCACTTCACATTTAATATATTTATTTTGATATTTTTTCTTATTAATTTATAACTTTATACTTTTATTGATATTAGTATGTAAATAATATATTCACTACAAATTTATATTCAACATGCATGACATTTCAACCGAATATTACGAGTTTAAATAATAAAATAACAAAATAAAGATATAATAACATTTATTGTGTCTCAATTCTCAAGCACGGAGAATTTAAAACTTTATTACATCATTCTGAAAATACCTCAATTCCATAATTATAAAACTCCATTATAATTCTCAAAGTCTAGTAATATAAAAGATTACAATTTATTCAAAAACATAATAAAATCTGGTAAAACTTTTCCAGTCTAGCCCCCGCTCCGGCTTTATGCCTCATCAGATCCATTTGCAACATCATCTGCTCACGTGTACCGCGTACACGATCATCGCCAAACACAAACAAATAGGGTGAGCTAACAGATAAAGTAAACATATATACAACATATATCATTACACTTACTCCAAAGGAATTACATCCTTTGATTTCATGCCACATGGCCACCACCATGTTACTCGTGTTCTACGACTTCTTATGAATACCTCAAGGTGTCTTATTGCCACACCTACAAGCCACAACTGGTACAACACGTGCGGGAAACCATGCTACGGACCACACTCTGTAACGCTAGGTGGAGTTCCCAATACGAATAACATTCGAAACGTTCCAAGACTACCAAACTCGTCATCTTAATACTGAGGAGGACAATCTAACTGGACGCATCAGTATGCGCCACAACATGCACACTCAGACCGGCAACACTCACCAACCCGAGCCACAACTTAAGAGTTCCTCGTGTTCATCCGTCATCTCGAGCCACAACTCAAGACATGTCATTTTGAGCCATAACTCAAGGAATGTCACATGCTTAACCCTTATCTCCAGCCATAACTCAAGGGATATGTTATAAGCCATAACTCAAGAAATACCAGCAAGTCGACCTTCGAGATATCACCAAAGCTTTATAGACCACGCACATTCAAAGCAAGCAAAACACAAGTCTGGCCTTTGCATTATCGTTGGGCGCTACTACAGAGCCGCAGGCAAAACCCACTTCCAGACCGCCTGGCGGGGGACATGTACCGCCAGGCACCAAGCACCTCAGAGCACCCTGACTTGCAGACATTGCTTGGCGGGACCACCCTCACCGCCAGGAGATACGCGCCCCAAAACCCTATTGTTTTTATAGCTATTGCCTGGCGGGTCAATTACCACCGTCAGGCGTTACACCAGTACTTGCGTAGTACTGGTTTTTACTTCTGGTTGAGGCATAGTGACTCATGCACCACCCACAATTCCACTCTTCCAGAGTACCATAAACTTAGTAACTCAATACCTAAAGCAATTCAAGTTAGCATGACTCCTATCTTGTACCTTCATTCCCTAAACATTGTCACATAGGCAATCCTAGCCATTCATTATTATCATTAGTTATGACTAATACAAATTGTCCTCTTTGTTCTAATATAATCACGTCATCAACCTAACCTTCTCATGGAATGACAGATATCTCACGTCCACTATCACATCTTTACTTAGGATCTTTACTCTTACTTGTACCAAACCTTTCAATCCAGCACTACTTATGGCTTAATAAGACTCTTTATTGTATGGTTATTATTGTCATGATTCTCCAACTCCTATTAGCTTTTTACATAGATTCATAGTATTAATTTAGGTATATCATCCCCTTAGGTCTCTGTCCAAATGGTTTCCCAATCTTGTTCATCATTAACCTAATTCAGTAAAATCACAGGCTCCCCTATGCACTTCACAACACCAAAACATCACTTTATCCTGCAATGGCGCCTAGCGGCACATAGCCTGCCGCCAAGCGATGCACCAATTTCTAGAAATTCCAGAACTTCTACTCACACTGCGCAAATCCAATTTCTAAGTCTCAAATCCTTCCAGAACGCATTTCCTTTTACCACTTCCATAATTCGTCAGTCCAACGTTAATCCAATTCTATTTAATATCAATTTAAAAGTGAAACTACAACTGCTCAATGTAATTCGTGCATCAATTCTCACTGACTTGAAAATCCCCAATTTTTCCCAACCGTAACCATGTTCATATGATTTCATTCAATTATCATCCAATTCACGGCGTAATTCAATCAATTCTTATTATCTAACAATTAACCCCTGAGCCAATTTCCTTCTTTCTCGATTAGAAACACTCCAGGATTCCAAAAAAACCAAAATCAAACCTATGTATGGCTCTTGGCGGGTGTTCATCTTCTTTCTCGATTAGAAACACTCCAGGATTCCAAAAAAACCAAAATCAAACCTATGTATGGCTCTTGGCGGGTGTTCATCTTGGCAGTATAATCATCATACATCAAATAATAATTCAAGTAAACTTAACTTGTGAGTTCTTGCTTTCTCCCTTGATCATCATGTCACCTAGCACTTCCCTATGATCCAACATATTATTAAAATAATAATAAATTAAATAACACATAAATGGCATGCATAAGACTTGAACCCAAGTCTTCTTATAATAATCAAGTACTCTCAACCACTTGAACTAATACTTTTCCACATCACATCAATCAACATTTAATGTCATAAAGGCTCACACTACCCGTATTTATCAATTAATTATTTATTTAATTAATTAATTTTAGCGGATCTTACAACATGCAAAATATAAATTGCCTACCATCTTTTCTCTATCTCTCAATCTCTTTATATACCTCTATATATAAAGTAAAATAATATTTATGTAGATAGATGAATGAAAATAAATAGATAAACAAAATAAGCCTAAATAATAACAAAGTTTGTGTTACAAATGATATAAAACAATAATCAATTATCATCACAATCATCTTCAACAATAATATTATTTTATCCATCCTTGGTTAAATTAATATTTCATCATCGCTTTCTTCCTCGTCATCATCAATAACTTCCATAGGAGTTATTAGATTTCCGTCAGTTGTGGATTAGGCTAGGTCTGTAAGACCCGTGGAATTTAATTAATTAAATAATTAATTAATTAATAAATACGGGAGGGAAGAGCATTTATGACATTAAGTTATGATGAGTATGACGTGGAAAAGTACTAGCTTAAATGGTTGAGAGTACTTGGTTTGTGTGAGAGGACTTAAGTTCAAGTCCTATGTATGCTAATCTTTTTGTTATTATTTTAAATATATGTTAATTATGTTATGAAATGATATGATGTTTGCATTAGATTTGTTGGCATGAAATATGAATTGGCATGATGGTTTGGTTTATAGACTTGGCATTGCATGGTTAGGGGTTCAAACCTTGGAGGACTCAAATTAAACTTTATTTTTGCTAAATAGAGTTTTGGCTTGAAATTGAAGGGTTAAGGGAACCCTAGAGAGAAGGGTTTTTAGCCTGTAATTGTTTCGTGACAATTGGGAGAGAATTCCGACTAAGAGTGGTGTGGAAGGTTGACGTAGAGCAGTTGAGTTGGGAGAGAAAGTCAAGGGAGAGACAATTGGTGGTTGTAAAGAACTCTCAAGTGTCAAGGTTTTGAGCAAAACAAAAAGGATCCAGGTTAGGGGAGTTGAACCACGTTCTATCTAGTTTTTATGCATAATTGTATGATAGGAAATATGTATGTGCATGGCCCTTAACTATTGCATTAAAAATCTGAGTTTCTGGAAATTTTCCAGAAACCGCCTCGCGGGCTATTCATAGCCGCCAGGCGGCACATGCAGTTTAAGCCTTTTTTGCGTTCCTGGAAAGGAACCGCCAGGCGGTACACACCCGACCGCCAGGCGAAACATGACAATTTTACCAGTTTCTGGGTTTTATTATGAACTGCCTGGCAGTGATGAACAACCGCCAGGCGAAGCGATCTGATTTTATCGATTTTGGTATATTCTGGGTTTAGGGGTGAGTATGATTGGAGGAAAATTAAGTGGTAAATGTTAAGGGATGATATAGCATTTGTTTTATTGATTTATAGTGTGATTGAAGTCGTAAATTGATGGAACAATGTACATGAGCTCTAGGGTTAAATGTTAGGATATCATTAGTTATGATTCGAAAATGGATACTGTGAAATTGCAGTGGGAATAACTGATCAATATGTTTAAGTTTGAGTTGTTCTGATTGTGATTTAATCTGAGCGGAGACTGATGGATATTCGCAAAGAAGGAAGGTTAGTGGAGTTAGGGGTGCTGGGAAAGAATCTGGAAATGCCCAGATGGTATGCACCGCCTGGCGGCACGGGGCTTGTCGCTAGGCGTCGACGCAAAGGTTATAACACAGTGTTGATGAAACGAATGTTGAGGGTCTGGGTAGTTATTCTAGAAAGAAGTAGTTCAATATGATGGAATTGGGGTCGTGGAAGTCAAGAGGTCATGAGTTGTCTTCTACTCAAATTGTCGTCAAGTATGTTGGGTTAGGTATATGTGAATATTAGAACACCAAAATTGTCAATACCCTGGGAGGAGGCTTAAATATGGGTTAATCAGATGGTATGATTTTGACGGGGTTGAGTTGATTGTCATAGTGAGTACAAGAAGTTAATAAGATAGGGGCATGGGATGATGCATTGGGTTTAGCATGTATGTAGCCTTGGAAAGGGTAAAATGAGAGCAAGCTATTAATCAGAGAATGGTTACTGCTTAGAGTAATGAACAAAATATCTTAATTGGTATTAGCACTCCTGTTAGCTTGGGGTTTCAAGTATTGCTCATAATAAAGTTTTAGAATGGGACTGTTGGAATTGGGAATTTAAGTGGTTGGAATATATTATTTACTAGCTGAACTCTTAAGAAATGATATGGTATGATAATTTGGTAAGTTTTACAATTGGTGTCAGAAGTATAATAGTACTAGAAAATCTGAGTTAGAGAACATAAACCAGAAGACACTGCTGTACTGATACAATGCCTGGTGAGAGCGGGAGTCCGCCAGGCGATAACCGTGGAAACAAAGAGCACTGGACTGTAGGTGCCTGGCGGCGCGAGTGGTTCCACCAGGCGATGGCCTATCAAATAGAGGGTTACTGGGTCGGGTGCGCCTGGCGGTGGGGACCTTTACGCCAGGCGATGCCTGCAGCGAGGTTGAATATGAGGCGCTGGGTGCCTGGCGGTACGCGACACCCGCCAGGCGATTTGGGAGCTGGCAGTGCCTGGCGACACGTGTCCCCCGCCGGGCAATTTTACTGCTGCAGCTTGGAGTTGTTGATTTTATATAGTGGTCTACAAGGCTTTTGGTGATTGCTTTAAAGGTGGGATTGCTGGTGTTCCTCGAGTTGTGGCCCGAAACGTATCCCTTGAGTTGTGGCTCGGGATAGGGGTTAAGCACGTTGTATTCCTTGATTTGTGGCTCTAGCATATCATACCAATTTTGAGGCATTGTTTTCACTACTACAAGTCAATTTGGGTCTTTGGTATCTTTAACATAATACACTATTTGAACTTAGTTAGCTAAGACATATGACTCATTAGTCCTCGATTTATACTTACTACTAATAAGAATAAATCCATATTTATCTTCTTTTTATCCTCTCCCTTAGAATCCATATCCCACCAATCATATTAAAATAAAATAACATTATTTCCATTAGAGTAACTTAATTCAATAATATTTGTCAAGACATCAAAGTAATCTAACTTACCTGTATTCTGGTTAGGGATGGCAAAGGGACGAGGAGGGACGCGTTTCACTATCCCATACCCATCCCCGTAGAAATAATCCATCCTCATCCTCATCTCCATACCCAAACCCAATGAGTATCAAACTTTTGTCTCATCCCTATCCCCACCGAGTAACAGGTATAATCTCGTACCCATACCCATATTCGTTTTCTTACTACTTAAATATTAATTTTAATTAATTTTTATAAAATAATAAAAAATTATTGTAAAGGAAACATAATATTATCAAATATTCAATATTAGAAGGATGGTTGTGTGTTTCTTCGATATCAAATACTTTAAAATAAATTATAATTTTTTACACTTTAAAATTTAAAAATATTTTTTAGAAAATATAAAAGGAAAACAAATATTCAAATTAAAATATATTTTAAATGTTTGCTTACTTCAATCTTTTACATTCAAATGAATCTCTTTTTTATACACTAATAAAAATTATAATACATCATTTGATCAAAATGATACAAAGAACAAATAATAATCATAATAAAATTTTAAAATAAATTATAATTATTTACATTTTAGATTATAATACCAAATAAAATTTAATGAGAACCAACACATTTATTAAATTTGCAAACATTAATGAAACCTAGTTGATAAAATTTAAAAATAATTTTTAAAAAATATAAAAGGAAAACAAATATTCAAATTAAAATATATTTTAAATGCTTGTTTACTTCAATCTTTTAAATTCTAATGAATCTTTTTTTTATACACTAATAAAAGTTATAATACATCACTTGATCAAAATGATACAAAGAATAAATAATAATCATAATAATAAAATTTTAACATAGATCTTGTATCTTTTGAACTTCAATTATGTTGGATGGTGATAAAAAAATATTTATGACAATTACATTAAACTTTTATATTGCAGAAATAAAAGTTATTTATACAATTATAGTGAAAAAATTGCAATATGATTGATAATGAGTTAGAAAATAAAAAATAATTAGATAAAATATATTGAAATAGTATTCTACATAATGAAAATAAAAAACAAATAAAAATATTAAAAAATTAACAAATGTTTAGAAACAAATTGAGAGACTATTAAAAGAAATCGCGCAAATAAGAACAAATGTATAATTAAGGATATGATAAGATGAAAAATATCTTAGAGATCTAAGAAAACTTTTCAAATATCAACATATATACTCAATGGTTGAGAAATAACAAAAAATATTTTAGCAAAACAAAAGAATTCTTCAAATGAAACAAAAACTAATAAGAATAAGTAAAGAATTTTTTTTTATATTACCTAGTAAACGAAAGGTTTGTGCTATTAAAACTTAAATTGAGAGTATTAAACTTTCTCATATGAAAGGAAAATATACAATAAATAAAAATATTAAAAAATAATAAAAATATTCGAATGTGGGATATAATTTTTTTTTTAATTGACATAACACAATTACATAAATGTTATGAAAAGATAAAAAAATATGATGGAGATGCGAATGGGTTTCATGACAAACCAAATAATTAGAAGAAATAAATAATAGTAAATATATATATATATATATATGATTACTTAATTAATGATGAATATTTTAATAATTTAAATGGGGACGGGTATTATGGCGGGAATATGTACATCCTCATACACATCGCCATACCCAATTGAAAAAGTTGGGGATTTCCTGTCAAAACGGGGACGGGTTCGGACAATACTCACGGGGACGGATTTATTTTTGTCATCTCTAATTCTAGTCACCTCTAACTAAAACTTCGCTAAGTAACTAATATAATTAATTATTGATTGGTTGCAATTCAATATTTTTCAGTTATAAATATACTAAATCAAATATTAAATATACTAAATTATAAATTTTAATTAAGTATATCAAATAATGTTTTAATGAATTCAAAATTAAATTTTAATAAAATATTAATAATTTAATTATAAATCTTACTAAAATATTAATAAGAGATGATAGAAAAAATTGTTTATTAACTTTATAATATATAATTATATATATGTATTAAGTTGTTATTATTGAAAGTCGACAACACGCACAAAGTCTGCCTAAGTCACAGAACAAAGCTTGGTTAGATAAGCGGCATCATATCCTGTTCAAGTCAATAATTCAAAGTGCTCAAGATATTTTCCATGGTCAAGGATCCACAGTCTGGTGAAATGATCAATCCTCCTGCAAAATCAAAGACAAACCACATACGATCTGGTCTAATAACCAATCTGCTTGTTAGGTCAAAGACGACCACATACAGTCATAAACATAAAGCCAACTACAACTCGACTAAAGGGTCCATTATAGTCAGAACAAGCATTCCATTTATGCTTTATGGTCATTTATGATGTTTTCTATTATTTGTTCACCAACTTTTTCTTTAAGATAATTTGGAGAAGATTACCTTCTCTTAGATCTTTGATTAATAAACATATTTACTAAAAGCACTTTTTCCAGTTTTGTTTATCCAATAATAATGTCATTTACATTCAAGATTTTGTGTCTTTGATTTTCACCATAGAAATCCTCCTAGGTCATTATTATTGGATATGTTTGAAAACAACTTTTTCTATAAATACTTTTTAACAAAGTAAAATAACTTTTTTCATTGGCTTTTAGATAATTTAAAAAAAATAATTCAGAGAACTATATAGAAAAATATTCTTACAAAAGTCCATACCAATTTTTACAAGATCTTAAAAAAAAGTATCTTTCTTCTATATAACTAATACGTCTTTCTTTTTCTCTTTAACTTTGGAGATGCTTTTTTCTTTTATTTAATATTAAGGCGACTAGTTTGTGCTATCACATACATTTTAACATTTAAGTTAACTAAGAAATGTACAAGAAATAAATGCATAATATGAGATGGTAAATGAAATTTTAATTAGAATAGTTATGTCGATTAACAAATGAAAATATTTAACCTATCATATAATTTATTTTTCTCAAAATAATAATAAAAATATCATTATAAGAAAATCCTTAAATAATAATCAATTTTAATAATAAAATAATTAATAATGATCAATTTAAATATTAAATTATAACTTGAAATTTATCGATAATTAAAATAATTTCAAAAAATTATAATTAGTTTCTAAATTAGTAACTACATAATTTTTATTATAAATTGATATTTAAAGATGTGTTTTATATTAATTACAAATATTTTAATTATAAAAAAAATAATTTATGAATTGGTATTTAAAGTAGTATATATTCAAACAAATCATTATTCATAAGATTGTTAACATCGGATCCAGTAAAAGTTGAACCGTATCAAGAAGGAAGAGAACCACCAATAATTGTGATCAATGTCCAAATAAATTGTTTTATTATATTTTAATCATTTATTTTATATTCATCTTTTCAACTCATGGAATAAAAAAAAGATAATGTATCACCAACTATTAATACCAATTGATTATATCTCTTTTAGCACTTTTTCCAAACATTATATCAAAAAGAGGAAAAAAAGGAAGCCATCACTATCTATTAATTAAAACAAAGCAAAACAAAATTTGAAAAGAACAGGGGCTAGCACTGGTGCACTATGACTTACGTTAGGAATCTTATAGTACATAGTGTTATTGTATTGCTTGACAAATCTAACTTGTGAATTGATAAAGGATTAAATAGTGTTGTTGTCATTAAAAATGTCTCATTCTTCTAACTCGTCTAAATTATTTTGGAGCATTATTTGTTTTCTTTTATTTTGGTTTCATGAATTAAAAATTAATAGTCTTGACACTCAATGTGTACCAATCAAATTGACATATTTTTAAACTAATTTCTTGTAAAAGCACAAATCAATCTATACATTCTGCCTTTAGGTGGTATGAGTTGGTTAGATATTTTTATTAAATAATTAATGATAAATTAAATTTATTTTAGAATTATTATTTAAAAACTTATTTAGATAAATAAAAATTGTGTATATTTTTATATATTTAAATATTATATTTAGTAAGATTTTTCTAACAAATATGGAGTTTTGCAAAACTCGTGAAATTAGTATGAAATTCCTTTATACGGATTTTCATAAAAATTTTGAAAAAAAAAAGAAATAGAAATAAATTGTAATAGTGTATGTACCTAAGTTCCATTTTTTTACTTTTCAAATAAATATTATATATAGAATATTATTAGTAATTTATGTTGCTGTTGTTCGAGCTAAGATAGTCTTGATGAATCCAACTATTTCTTAAAGCTTCTTAATATATTGAAGACTTAAATTTGTCGAATGTTGTGTTTATTAGGATTGGATTTAAGTTTTTCTTTGAATAGTTTGATCTTTCAAATTGCTATTAGAATGTTATTTTAACCTATCTCGTTGATAGAAAGTTTTTATTGATTAAATATTGTTAAGTTACATGATTATATATATTCTAAACACTTTTTGACATGATTTTTTTAAGTTACACTTCTAAAATCATTTTCACTATTAGAGTAAGTTATTATTGAGCTAATAACCATTTGTAGAAGCTTTCTTTAAGTGATTTCAAGACCGTTATCAAGGTCTAAGAGAGAGATATAGTGTTTTACCTAAACTTTCATATGTTGTTGTGTGAGACCCTACTTCCTTTTCTCTTTTCTTTTCTTCTTTCCTTTTCATCCTCTCTATACTCTACTGCCACTCTCATAGACCAACTCACATCCACTCCAGTCTTTTCACCATTTCTGTTTCCTCTGCTCTCTCTCTCTAAGCTAGTAATTGGGTTGCCAATCTAATTCCTTCCCCAATTCTGCAGTAGTAAACGAACTTGAACCAAGGGCAGAAGCTTCTCCCATAATTAAATCTCCTCCTTTTCCATGTAAATTAACTTCAGCTCCCCAATTCCCTTCAATTTCGAATTTTGGAACTCTATCCATGCTAAATCGGACTAGGATCATATTCTCACCTTGTGAATCTATATTTCAGCTTCTTAGGTTGTGCTTTTGAGGTGCCTACTGTTGAAAAAGATTGTTGTTAGTGAATGAATTCTAGAGGTAAGGGAAGATAACCAAAATTCTTCTCATTTAAACACGTGAATCATGTTTGATGAGTTTGATTGAAGCTTTGTGTGCTAAATTGATATTTGAAACGCATGTGTGGTTGCTTGATTGTTGTTTGCCATGGATTCAGTGCTCCTGCATGTGGGTACAGTGGAGTAATCTGGTATTTTTGCCTAGGCGGGTGATTCTCGCCTAAGCGAAAACACCAGAAAACCAACCCCTGTTCCTACACGAAGTCTCGCCTAGGCGAGCTGAGGTCGCTTAAGCGAGAGATACTCTCGTCTAAGCGAACCAGCTTAGCCTGAACGACAGTTCGCCTAGTTTTTAATTTTTGCCACTGTTAGAGCTTCGCTCAGGCAAGACCGACTCGCCTAAGCGAGATGGCCTCTCGCCTAGGCTAGATTGTCTAACTTGAGCGAGAGCCACTGCAGTGGGGTACTTCAGTTTCTGTTTTAAAGAGTGAGATTATATGTTCTAATGTGGTTTTGTGCAATTAGTCTCTTATATGCTTGGAATGTCATTATTAATGTATTGTGTGATGAAATTGGATGAATATGAATTATGAGGAGTTGTGGTTGGAATAGAATTTCAAAATTCAGGTGAACTTGTTAGTGTGTCTAAGGACGTGAGGAATCCGTATTGGTTGGTATCCTGAAAGTCCAATAATCATTCACGCTCAGATAGAGCAGAATGGATTATGTCGTGAGGAGTAGCAGGAGGTCCTAGTCTTTGGACTTGATCAAATTCTAGACGCGAAGGGGACTTACCCTGTGAACGGTCGGGTGATAACCCTTTGTGTCCAAACTCTGCAGAGTCTGGGAACCGTTACAGGTGCAAGCCACCAAGAGCTCCAATGTCGCTTACACAATCCGGATATCGAGTCTAGAATTATACAATTGAGTTATGTGTTATGAATGATATTTATATTGCGAACTGTATTACTTTCTCTTATTTCAGTTAGCTTACCCTTCTTGTTTATGTTTGCTTGTCTTTGTGTGTTCTCCTTTGCAATGATCACCTACGGTTGGTGTGAGCAGAGCCGAATCCAGATGATGACACCCCTCTTTTGAGCATGAGTTGATCTTTTGCTTGAATGTTGTGATAGTTTTTGGGCCAAATATTGCGGAGTCTTGAGACATGTAGTTTAGACCATCTTCTTATATATCTACACTTGTCACCAGGGATTATATGGTTATTTTGGATGACTGTACCAGCTATATATACTCATATATATATATATATATATATATATATAAATCATTGTTATTCCTACTATCTGTTATGTTTGATCATAATATATATATATATATATATATATATATATATATATATATATTTTTTTTTTTTTATTTTTTTTTTTTTTT
>Ga0099822_1008892_pt1 | contig 12770 bp, 5 predicted proteins | sample CowpeawhiteBW_FD_76839 | JGI IMG/M metagenome (GOLD analysis project Ga0099822, IMG submission 76839) | Root nodule microbial communities of legume samples collected from California USA - Cow pea white BW | ecosystem: Host-associated > Plants > Roots > Nodule | place: USA: California | collected... | reverse complement strand
TTTTTTTTTTTATTTATTTTGTTATTATATAAAAATTTAAAATTTAAAAATAATTTTTTTAATCAAAAAAAAAAAAAAAAAAAAAAAAAAAAATAAAAAAAAAAAAAAAAAAAAATTTTTTTTTTTTTTTTTTTTAAATTGTTATGTTTCTATATATCATATAAGATATTGTTCGTATCTTTCTTTTATTGAGGACTAAAAGAATATATTATAAAAGTAGAATTTCCAATGAAGCAGGAATCATATAAAACCAATATACAGAATGTGGGTTGAAACTTTGCAAAATATATGTTTATTCAATACACTCTAATGAATGCCGTTTTTGTGTACTTTTACATAATTTTACAACAGTTTTTATTTGTAAACTAAGCATTAAGGAAATGCAAATTTTATAAACAAATTTATTGTTATAAAATAGGCAAATGTATTATTTAAAACCATCTAAATTTTATGAGAATTTTAAGTTATTAAACATACGTGACTTTTTCAATAATGAATATATACTGTATCTCATGTCTGCTATATTCTCTTAAGATTGGTGTGTGTTTTTTCTTTCTTATCAACACTTTACTTATTTGAATAAATTAATATTCAACTTTCTTGACTAAGTTTTTAATTTAAATTTAAAATAAGCAATCACATATTTTAATGAAACTAGTTTATCAGTAGAATTTAATAATACTTCTTATTAATTTAATTGTAACAAAAACAATTGTCTTTCCCACTTGGTTTTTAATTTGATATATATATTTGAAAAATCAGAGTGACAATGTTGACCTCTGGAAATGTTGAAGTGTGATTGGCTCCTGTATTAACATTTGGTCACCTTCCATATTTTGCCTCTTCTTAAAGCTTTTGAATCTTTCTCCAATGAATAAAATAATAAAAAAATTAAAGAATAGTTCTACCTCAAAATTCTTTATATTATCGTATTCAGGATTGAAAAAGCTTAACCAACCGAGGTATCCAAGTAACACACTTTTACACAACAAAAAAAAAAAAATTAAGAAGAAAAATTATCTATAATTCTTTTACATTTTATATTGAAAAAATAACATTTTGGAGCTTGATCTTTTTTTACAAATTAACTTATGTTAAAACTGAATTTGTTTCTTTTAAAATACAAAGAAAACTATATCTTAATACAAAGCATATATGTCAATAAAGCATTTTAGTTAATCAATTAAGCCGTTGACTTTCTTTCATCGAAGATGTAACCACCATAAAACATAGTAAAAGAAACAATCAAATAAGTTTTATTTTAGAACCACAACTATTTTATGTTTGGTAGGTTTGTTATTATGCTACGATGAGTTCAATTTTTTTATTAATTTTTTTAGTATTATTTTCTATTAAATATTAAAAATATATTATGTTGATAATTTAAATATATATTTTTTAATATATTTTAAAATATAAAAATTAATAATAATTAGTATATTATAGACGCACAATGAAAAAACTGATATAAAATCTAAATCATGATTACTAAGAACAATTCAACTAATTTTGTTAGCGACTTTGTATTATGGAGTGCGTTAATCACATGGACAAGGTTTGTATATAATATTAATTATACATATAACATTAACTTCACTGCCAAAACCAGCTTCTAACTTCCATCTAATCAGATCCAAATTTTAATAACTTTGTCAACAAAATCCAGACCCGTCATTGTTTTATTAGTTTTAAGTTAAACATCAAAACAACGCAATTTTAATATGTTTCAATCTTTTAACTTGTTGAAATTAATTAATTCCATTTCTCAAGTTTAAAATGTTTTTTTAGTTTATATAATTTAAAGAATGTTCTTTAACTTTGTTAATCTTGTGAATCATTAAAAAATGTGTTATTTATATTTATAAATTTTGTATGGTCAAATCGAGAAGAAAAAAAGGAAGGAAAAAAATGAAGAAAAAAAAGAGGAGAAAAAGAAAAATGATGAAAAAAAAAATCAAATCGCGATATTTATTAATAAATTTTGCATGGGCAGGAATTATCAATAGATTTTCTTATTCATGAATAAAATTTATTAACTATATCATTTTACTCAGATTTTTTTACTCTTAATAAATTGAAATTACTAACAATTTTTTGTTATTACCAACATATTATGTTTGCAAATTATAATATGAGATTAATTGTAGTGTTAACTTATTTCAATTTTACATTTAATGATATATAATAGAATTTTGTGGGTATGATTTAATCCATTAAAAATACTAATTCAAAATGCAGAATTTTCCTTCATTTATACACACAAATTTATTTATGTTGTTGATGTAGGATCCGATCATGTTTTTTTCTTTATTATTTCTTGAAGTGGCTCCATCAATCTTGAGTACACAAAATATAATTTTCATGCGATCATATTTTGCATGAATTGTGATAATACATCCACTGCCATCTTCCGAAAAAGTTCACTGCTATTTCTTTTATCTTTGTTCTTTAATACTTGTATTTTTGCACCCACTTGCAACTGTCCTTACTCTTTTCCTTTTTCTATAATTCATTACAACTATAGCATTAATTAATTTTTTTCTCTTATCTATAATTGTTAATGATGTCATTATTCTCACCTTCACTAACCAATTTCACCTAGTTCTCTATCTTAAAAACTAGTTGGCTCAAACACAAACTATGACAATTTTTTCAGAACCTAACATTTTAATTTGCGTATAGTATTTATATTTAAAATAATAAATAAAATATGTAAAAATATTATAAACTGATTTATAATAATTATGAATTGTTCTAATTTCAGAATAGTGGGTGCAAGCTTGGTGTGCAAATTCCCATAGTGATAAAGAAAGGAAATGTTGTTGTTGGTGTCAGTGAGTTGTTTTTTGTGTATAACTTTCATTCTGGTAAACGCTTCTCAATTGTGATAATCTATGCTCTCTCCAAATTTCTCTTTTACACATAACTTTGCTTTTCAGTTTCTCTTTCTTTTCTCCCATCCCACACTCAACATATCATAAAAATAAGAGCTTTTTTTACTAAAAATGCACATCTTTTATGAATTTCTTTCACGAGCTGTATTGTTTACCAAGCAGAGGAAAGATTTTGTTTATTTTAGTTTAAAATTCTAAATTATTACATGATTGTATAAAGTGTACTTTATTATCGATAAGAGATGTTAGGAACAAGACAATAAAGGAAAGAATAAAGAAAGAAAAATAAACGACACAAACAAATTTAACGTAGTTTAGCGTGTAATGTGTATGTTTATGTTCACACGACTACACTAGGAAGTATTTTTATTTCTGATTTTCAGATATAAAATTAATTTACAAAACTTATTTTAACTTTTATAATGATAAATAGTGGTGATAAAATATATTAGAGAATTACTTATGAATGGAGTGAGCATAACTTTGAAGGTCATGACAATGAGACAACAATGGCAGTAATAATGGATGACTCCAACATCTTTAGGTGATGTGGTGGACCAAACTGCGATGTTGACATCATAGTTATACCAGTATATGTTTGTGTTGACACCCATGGATTTCTCTCTCATTTTAGTTTTGAAAGATACATAACAAAAGAAAAAGATAAAATTTTCATGTCTACCATTTTTTTGTTTCAGTTTTTTTCGTGAAAGCTGTGCACAAAAACATGGGAACACTTTTTATGTTAATTAATTCATTTTATAATATCCGTGAATTTGGATTTCTAGCATTTGGTCATGATAGCTAGATAAAATAAAATATTATTCCTAAAACTTACTTCCAAACAAAATAAAATTAAACTTCTCTAAAACAAGTAATTTACTTACAAGGATACTATAAATAATGTTAATCATTGATGGAAAAAATAGTTATGAGTATCACGTGTACATACATGACAATTCGTGAACTTTGTGGAATATTGGACCAATCTTTGGTTTAGATTGATCTTAACCATGCCACAAATTAGAAAGATAGACAATTAGGGCAATGGCCAAAACTGTTACTGATTAAAATTTAATTATACTTTGCCATTAACATAATTTTCGCATTCTAAGGTTTATTGGGCCTTGCCCAGAATAGGTTTATGCGTGTGAACGGTGTGAAAGGGTACAAATCAAAACACATTCATAGTGGGAACCCTAGATGCAATTTTTCTCTCAGACAGTTTGTCAAATACCTTTTAAGCAAAAACTGGTATAAGAAAAACACGTGTTAATAATAATCAAATTACGACCATATAACACATTTTGTCAAACAATTCTTGAGCATCTCCAATGGTGTGTGAGTCTGAGATGTTGGTAATGATCAACAACAACAACTGCAATAATTTGAAATGATACAAATTACATTTGCATGCATTCTTGTATTGACACAACGAATAAGGAAATGTGAGTTCAACATTTATCTAAATAAATAAAAATATTTATTGTGGAGTAATTTTATATCACAACCTTACTACTATTTTTATTATTATTTTATTAAATGGTCTAATTTATGTTTCAATTAAACATCTTACTTATAACAAAAGATTTTCAAAATATTAAACCCAAACTAATTCACACTAATTGCGAAAAACATATATCATTATTATTTCTTAAATATGTGATTAGATGCAATTTTAAGAAGCTAAGTGTTTTGACAGGTTCTGACAGAAAAGTTTGAATATTTTGGATATTATGAAATGGTAATTGAAAGAAAAAAGGTAAATTTGCAGTAGAATTTTGTAAGAATCTAATAAATGAAAAAAAATGCCCCTATTGATAGGTGATTGGTGCATGAATCAGAGCAGAGAGCAGAGAAGAAGAGAAAAACGTCATAAATTTTTACCTCACACTTCGATTCTAACCCACTAAGTTGCGGTTTTAGATTTTAGTTTCTGTCTCAAACCACTGCTACTTCTTCTACTATTCTCGCTTCCCTATGCACAAATTAGGCAACTCGCCGAAGGGGATTCCTCCTACGACGTCGTTTCGTGCCTACTCATTTCGGTTTTTGGACACAATTATTTGGTCGTTTCTCCTCGTTGGCATAGAACCAGTACACTACAACCTTGGAAAATGATCCCGTGTTTTTCTCGTACACTATTTTAATCCCTCACTCTTTCTCTTTGAAGCCCAAACACTCAAATTAAATCAGGATGTTTCAGTAATTTTTCATGATAATTTCAGCTTTCAGAGTTTAACCTCCCCAGATTCTTAGATTCCCAGAGGAAATTTTGTCCCCGCTGTGATTCTTAATTAATTACCCCTTCTTCCTTTTTTTTTTTTCCTTGTTTTTGGTTCTTGGATTTTTAGAAAAATACTAAGAAAACCCAAAAGAAGATGCAGCAGCAGCTGCAGCGCCAAAAGAAAAAGCGAGAAAAAGAGTTTCTCTTTCTCTTTTGAGTCCTCTCTATTTCTCTCTCTCACACACCCTCTGAACCTATTGCTTTCACTTTGTGAAAGAAAGCGTTGTTTGTTTAACGACATCACCACCTTCGACCCTTCCCTTTCTAACGTTGTTGTTTCCAAGAAGCCAAGCATTCACTTTAGGGAGAAACAAACACTCTCTTTTATATGCTTTCTCCCCATTTCGTTTCTCATGTGCTTCAACGTTTATTCTTCTCGGCTGGGGTTGATACTGTTTGCCTAGTCCCTTTTCCTTCAACGTTTCTTCATGTCGGACTCGGCCAAGGTGCGATTGGTGCGTTGCCCAAAGTGTCAAAATCTTCTTCCCGAACTCGCCGATTACTCTGTTTATCAATGTGGTGGTTGTGGTGCGGTTCTTCGAGGTAGCTTTTCCCCCCCTCTCTTGTGTTGTCACATTGGTTTTGTTTTCACTTTTGATTTTGACGTGCTTCCGAATTTCTTTAATAAAATTAAGACATTCTCATTAGACAAAATTGTGGTTGAAATTTGCAGTTTCATATTTTACTTCATTGTTTGTGAACGATCTCGTACTTTCAATCAGTTTTTGTTTGCGTCTTACATGCGGCAGAGTAGCATGATCCTGTATTTTGTAGTGGGAAAGAAATTGGAAACGGGTTAGGCTTTTTAGTTTCTAATTTTAGTTGCGTTTGGTTTTAATTTGCAGCGAAGCATAAGGGTTATGTGAGTGGTAGCTTGTCGGATGACGGGAAGGTTGGAGTTGGAGGAGATTCTGGTAAATCGGAAAGTTCATTGGAGAAGGGCTTAGTGGATCGCAGTGATGCTTCGGACGTTGATGCTAAGTCCAGTAGTGGTCCTTCAGGGGACGAAATTCAAAGGGATGTGGATAAAGTAGATAACATGGAGGAGAAATTTCTGAATCAACCAGAGGGTATTATTGAGAAAGGGGTATTTGATGATGATGTTGATGTCAATGGTGGTAAAGATGAAGCGGGTAAATCAATAGGAAGAGAACAGGAAGAACCACACAAGTCTCGAATTAGTCGTGAGAATGGGTCTAAATTCTCCGGGAGAATTTCTAATTGGCAGAATGGAGAGAGAACTGAGATGGAGGAGTTTTGGAGAAAGCCACGAACTGAGATGGAAAGTGTGAGATTTTCCACTTCCAAGTATCCTGATGAAGGACCTTCGAATGGCTTTTCTAGTAAATATATGGGATCGTGGAGGCATCGCAATGAAGCAGATGGTGCAGACATGGTTCAGCACCTTGAGCAGGATCGAGCTGAGCTTCTAAGGAAGCTAGATGAGTTGAAGGTCCACCTCAGTAAGTCTTCTGAATTGGTAAGCAACCAAAAGGAAAAGATTATTCCTGATGAAAGGACGATTCCTCCGGATCCTCATCCCTATGGTGGCTCCGATCCTTGGTTTTCAGATGGATCATCTGGGTTGAACAGAACTTCAAGGCAATTTTATGGCACTGATAAGCATGTGGCAGGCTCCACTCATTTCAACTATCATCATCATGATTCGTACCCTTATCCAAGTAGTCATGACATGGCTATGCCCAACTTCCCTCCTTCAATGCATAATCCAAATCGATATGGGGATCCTTTTGCATCCCAAATGCTGAGGAGAGGTCCACACCAGTTCCCAAAACAACCATTACATCCCTACTATCCTGGACGGTATGTTGATACTAATCCAGATTCTTATGAACTATACTCACATAATAATGCAATGCTTCATCCACCTTCTTGCTCATGTTTTCACTGTTATGATAACAAAAGAAGAGGTTCGGTGCCAGCACCACCTGCTTCATTCATTAACAGCAGATTCCCTGATATTCCAAATGATCCTATGTTATACCATCATGACATCCCAGGGGCATTTGGTCCGCAAGTTCATAATTCCAGAACAGCCATTCCTCCTGCGACTTATCGTGAAAACCAATTACATGCAAGATGGGGTAGTGATTTCAACTCTGAGATGGGTAGTTTTGTTCGAACTCGTCCCCGCAAAGTAATGTTAGCTACTAGTAGCCAGCGTTGCTATCCTGTAGCTGGTGGTTCGCCCTTCATCTCATGTCATAATTGTTCTGAGTTGCTGTTACTGCCTAAAAAGGCATTGGTTCTAGTGAAAAATCGTCGGCAGAAAGTTCAATGTGGGGCTTGTTCCTCAGAAATAAGCTTTTCTGTCATCAATAATAAGCTGATTATTTCTCCTAATTTAGAAACAAAGGGAGTTCCCTCTAGAGGTGATAACAGCTCTAATGAGGTTGGGAGTAGCCGTATGTCACATTCCCGAGTTCATGCCAACAGGACTGGTGCTAACTTTTCATCTGATGATTATTCTGGTTATGATTTTCATTCTGTAGACAGGGAACCTCTCTCTATGGGTGCTTTGAACTCTAACAAGTCCCTGGAGATACCAAGTTTTCGTTCTTCATCTCTCAGTACCTCTGAAGATGAACATAGTCCGGAAGCAATGATTGATCCAAGGGAGGCCACTAAGTCCATTCATCGGCCAACTACAGATTCTTTATCTCCTCCTGCGGGTTCGCCTCTACAGGAGTATTTTGATTACTCCAATAATAACCATGCTGTAAATCGGTTTGGAAAAGGAAACCAAAGCAGTCGCTCAGAGCAAGAGAAGACAAAAGTGGACAAGATGTCATCTCGTCAAAATTCATTGAAAGAGGCCGCACTTGCTACCGAGATGGATGTCCATGATTATTCAAACACAGGTGTTTCCCAGGATTCTGGATATGCTAGTCGAGAACACGATAATCATAAATCCAACAAAGGGGGTGATTCATTTTTTGCAAACATTATCAAAAAAAGCTTCCGAGATTTCTCACGGTCTAATCATACAGATGATCGTAGTAAAACCAACGTTACTGTAAACGGGCAGCCATTATCTGATCGTGTTGTCAAGAAGGCTGAAAAGCTAGCAGGAACAATCCAGCCTGGAAATTATTGGTTAGTATGCTTTACGTCAGTTGTAACCTTCCATATTATTTATACCTGATGCTCTTTTAGATTGATTTATATCTGAGATCTCCAATCAACTCCTTTTGTTGTTTGTGGATTCAGTTAAATTGCAATTGGCTGCAGTAAATGTCCATTGACCAAATAAAACTGAGTTTCATGTCTACATTCCCTTTACAGAATTACATTTGTAGTTGTGCTATTATGCGCTTTTGAACTAACCATAATTTTTCTGCTGATTGCTTATAGTGCACTAATAGATTTTCTTATGTACAGGTATGATTTTCGGGCTGGATTTTGGGGTGTCTTGGGAGGGCCTTGTCTTGGAATAATTCCTGTAAGTTATACCATTCTATCACAACCTGTTTGTTGTATGCTTGGAGACATAAGCTAATCATATTAACTAAATGAAGTGATTGCTCCTGCAGCCATTTATAGACGAGTTCAATCATCCCTTGCCAGAAAAATGTTCTGGTGGGGGTACTGGTGTTTTTGTGAACGGTAGGGAACTTCACCCGAAAGACTTGGATTTGCTAGCAGGGAGAGGACTTCCCACAGATAGAGATAGATCATATATCATTGAAATTTCTGGGAGAGTCCTGGATGAAGACACAGGTGAAGAGCTGGACAGCCTTGGCAAACTGGCACCAACGTAAGTGCTGTTCTGTTCCTAATCTTTAATACTAGTCTTCCTTTTTTGTTTAAGTTCACTCTTTTTCCTACTTTATACACAGAGATGATATGTTTTTACTGATTTGCTAAAACACCATTTTCATCATTTTTTTACTAGCAACTCTAATTTTCACAATTGCCTGTGATCTTGAGCCCTAGATTGGAAACAGGTTTCCAAGATACACATTTTCACTTGGCAATTTCAAGATGGTTTTTAGGTTAGAAATAAAACAATCAGAATCTTGCCAATCATTATAGGTTTACCATGGGTGAGAGGCATGGTTTTTGCAGCAAGCTGCAGCTGATAGTTTGTGAATCATTTTGTTGTTATGTGAAAGGGATATAATATACTAAATTTTTTTCTGTCTTCAATTTTCACTATTTTATTTATCAATTTTTTTTGGTGAAAATGAAGAAAATAAAACAGCTGAAAAGATGGGTAATCTCTATTACTAGTGATCTAGGGTACACTTATGATGTTGTCATGTTTTATTTTTTCTCATTGAGGAGGGATGTAAGCGGGTCGCACCCAATTCTCTGACAGTAATACTCCTTTCTTTTATTTGGATTGGATTGAAAATTAGACTAAACTCAATTCAACTCAACCCGAGCCATTACACCTCTATTGAGTATATATCTTCTACTTGCAAATGACCATGTACTAAATTTATATCTATCAAATGTTAGCCTGACATAGAATATTTAGAAACAACATCTGAAATGTAAAATATCAAGTCAAAGGTTTAAAAGATGCTGAATTTAAAGCCTGATAGCTTCTGTAGAGACGTACAAATTCACGTGGACAACAGGCAAGCAAACGTGCGGATGGTTTACTTCTAATTTTATGGTCGTGTTTGAAGCTTCGGATTGAAGACTATATCATTTTTATTCCCCAGATTGATTATTCTTTCTTTCTCCGTACATTGTCTGAACTTAAGTCCACATGATTGTGTTTACTTCATTTCCCACTATGATTCCAGCATTTAACTTTTTATAAATTTGTTCATATTCCATTAAATTTTATTTATCTTGAAGAGGAGCATTTTGCTTTGGCTGATTTTCAACCTGTGCTTTTCTGACAATGTGACAGAGTGGAGAAAGTGAAGCATGGATTTGGCATGAAAGCACCTAGAGCTTCTACATAATCAAAACGTAGAAAGAAATATTTTACCACAGGTTGGAGAAGATGAATCTTTTTTCATCCATTTGATTCGGAAAACATTATTTGGAACGTGCTAATGGAACAAGCTGGAGATATTTGCAAGATTAATGAAAATTTTCCATTGCAAGACAAGTTCAAGGGGTTTGTCTTTGACATGAATTTATATTACATATATAATTGTAATTTTTTTTAAAATGCTTATAGGTAACCAAAAAAAAAAAACTGCATTAGAAGTTCTACGCTTGATATCAGGCAGTCTTAGGAAAAGTAAAAGTAATTGTGCGGAAAGTCATGTAGTGTAGAATTTGATGTAAAAAAAATTGAAATTTATTCCTTGGTCAGCTTGTAGTTATGCGTTTCTAATTGAATCACGGAAATGTTATATTTTTTTTTATGATCTGGAACAAGACTACTGTGCATTCTTCTATCTTGTGTGCAAGAATTTTGATTAGATGTAACAAAAATCTTACTATTTATAATGGAAGAAAACTAAACAAGAATTATTGACTTAGTATCACATTGTTTCGGGCTATAGGTAAAAGTCATATTCTGCCTATGCATATATCTCCATTTTTTATCTGTAATATATTGTATATGATTATAATATTTGGCCATGACTCTTTCTTCATTCCCACCAAATAACCTTGCGTGTTACTTGGTCATTAAGGTAAGTACGGTTAATATTACTTGACGTCACACTGTGGAATCGTTAATAGCTGAAGTTTGTACAATTTCTTAGTTAATTAACATGAAGCGGACCCACATGCTTTCTGACATTTTACTCCAATCATCTATAGTGAAATCGAAAAAGAAATCAGCTTACGATGGAGTTGAATACCAGGTGTTTGTTGTTATGCATTTAGAAAAAGTAGGGTTTGAATGGAGAAAAAACTCATCCAAACCTAACACTAACACACATTACAGACAGAAACGTGGTTGAAACATATTAAAAGCTGAAAGCAAATTTTGATTGTTGTATTTATGTTGATGCATGTCACAGGTAGAGTCAACTAATCATAACTGCACACACACTAAATACTTTCCGTAGCACCTTCTTTAATTCAGATAGGCTACTTCTAGCCACTCACTTAGTTGAACACATAAATATATCCATGACGTTATAGCCTTTTTGCTACACTTTGTTTTCAGTGGTCTTTAACTCTTTTGAAAAACTAATCCCTTAATTTATGAAAAAAAAAAATTTACTACTAATTTTTATTTAAAATACACTTATTTTTTTGGAAAAAAAAAATGAACAATCTTCAACAAATAAATTCATGTTTGGTAGGATCACGTTAAATAAGTATTCATTTATCTGCATTCAAATTGAAATTACTTTCAGTGACTTTCCCTTTTCATGTTGAAACATTGATTCAAGGTTTTCAATATATATTGATACCGCAAGAATTAGCTGATGTTGCATGAATAAGATATATCAATTTTCAAATTTTTAAAAGTAAAAAAAATTTAAAGTAAAAAAGTTCATATTTTTATTTATATTTGATCACGATAGTTAAATTTAATTACTTACTATGATTTTTTTTATTATGCTGTATATGCTCTCTGATATATTATTTTTAAAACATTATCTTTAATGGTTCAAAATGTATTAAAAAGTATAAAATCATGAAAAAGTTTATTAAACAGGATGAACTCATAAAATTTTGTAATTCCTAATAAACGTCACTTTTTTATTAGTTTAAAAATAAAATACAAAAATATATAATAAAATTGAATAAAAACAGTAATAAATTTCATCCCAATCCAAATGTAAGTATCATCTAAATAATAAGACGGGGACGAGAAAATATTATAAAAAATAACATACTTGTGAGTCCATTTATTTATTTGATATAAATTTTATTCCTGTTTTATTACTGTATTTATATATTTATATATTATATATTATATACTGAAAGCTCAATCATTCCTGATGAGACATCTAGTAAACCTTCTAACAACATTATTCTTCTGAAACAAAGATATTGCAGCCATCATTAACCAATCCTACATAATCTTTAAACCATTTCAGTTTCATGATATTCCTAATGGGCCTCGAGTTGAGTGACCCAAGAGTAAATTTTGTCCCCGTGTATTTCTTCATTGATTACCCCTTTTTCCTTAGGAATTTTTTTCTACACCTCTAATATTTCTTTTCACCTCCAAAAACTTTTCAAAATCCAAAATTATTCAACCCTAAACCATTTAAAAAGATATACACAAATTGCACCCTCAAATTTACTTTTGTATATCTACTTCCGAAAGTGAAGAATTTAGACTTTCAGATGTCAAAAAATATGTATCAGAAATAGACTTTCGAAAATAAATAAATAAATATATATATATATATATATATATAATTTATTTATTTTATATGTATTTTTATAATTATTTTATTTTATATAATTAATATATTTTATTTGAACTTTTTTAATAATATTTAAATTTAAATATTTAATTTAATTGTATTTTCTTTATTATATATTTTTTATATTTTTAAATTTAAATTTCTTTTTATATTATTTGTTAAAAAGTTAATAAAATTAAAAATTAAATACAATTAAAAAAAACTTTAAATTAAATATATATATATATATATATATATATATATATATATATATATATATAT
>Ga0099822_1008890_pt1 | contig 12770 bp, 10 predicted proteins | sample CowpeawhiteBW_FD_76839 | JGI IMG/M metagenome (GOLD analysis project Ga0099822, IMG submission 76839) | Root nodule microbial communities of legume samples collected from California USA - Cow pea white BW | ecosystem: Host-associated > Plants > Roots > Nodule | place: USA: California | collected... | reverse complement strand
CCCACTGGCAACAACCCACCCAGTATGAATGGACGGAGAAGGGTGAGGGGTTGGGGTGCATTGGGCTGTAGTAACCTGACAGCCTCTGGGGCCCGAGGAGGGGTAGCCAGGGATGTTACAGATCGGTTCAAATAGAAGAGCTCACCGGGAGGATCAATCCTACGGTCTCGGTTCTTCAATTAGACGACCGGAAAGATAGAACTTTTAGACCACTATTTTTACTAAAACCTTTTTAATATTAAAATAATCGAGTCTCACTATTTTTAAACCACTATCACTTCTAAAATATCATTTTCTAGGATTTTACACATTACTATCGAATAATTAAAATAAATAGATAAATTATATTACATTCAATTCAATGAAATTAAGTTAAGTTTGAATATAAAAAGTATTTGATAGAATATAGTAAATACAATATACAATAAACATTAAACCCTAAAAGATAAAGAAATAAATAACAACTACCGAAGATTAAAATGAAATAAATTGCAACCTTAGTAATTTCTGGTTTGATGAGATTACATCATGAAAAACATATATTAGAGTGGAATATGGATTAAGCTCATCCATTGTTGGTTCAAACAATCTTCTGTTTATAAAAGAATAATACAAAAATAACCAATAAGGATCAATCCATTAACGTGTATGTCTTTTCCTTGAAAGAATTGAACTTAACTCTTGGATAGATGGAATTCAAAGAGGAAAATGCATAAAATATAATCATGAAAAAGAAAATATATATTTTTTAAGGCATTTTTGTCTATCAAGAAAATTGTTATTGTTGATAAATACCTTAGGTATTGCTTGAATGTTGGACGTAGCAACACATATTTGTTGGCTTAAAATCAGAAATTTTCATTTCTTTGTCAATTTCTTTATGCTTTAACTTTGAAGTCCATATATGTGAATATATAACCAAAAAAATATTTTGAGAAAAGTTATTTTTTATAAGAAATGATAAAATGAAACAAAATTATAACAAAAATAGGAAAAAAAATGAATTAATACTTCATTTTCGACATGAATGGTTGTAAATTCTCATCTATTATTTCTTCCACATATCATTCAGGATACCTTCATTGTTAACAATCAAAGAGAAAAAATTTTCTGAAGTGAAATTAATTAAACAAAACTATTGTTTCAGTTTCCAAAATTTTTATTAAATTTATTAGATATATACAATATATAAAAATATAATAATAACAATACATCAACTATTTGACATGATGGTAAAACCTACTTCTCTTTTGAAAGATATTAAAAGAAAAATATTTTAGTTACTGTGCAAAAGGAGTACTTTTGTTGAACAAAAGTAGTACAACCAAAATGCTACTTTATTTGTCAAAAAAAAGTAAACATTGGTATAAATGTATATTTTTTGCAGAGATGAATTTCATACCTTCTTCTGGGTTGATGGAGGGAAAATTTGAATCCTTAAACACAACACTTAAACATTCTTCATGAGAGCCTAAAAAACATAAAATAGTGGATGAAATCTCATTATTTCCATCCAATGAAACAATGAAGAAAACATATTTGTGGAAGATGAAAAATAAGAATGCCATGGTCACTTTAAAAACTTTACCAAAGCTATCTAAAGAAAGTAACTAAATATTTGAATAAGAAAATTAAATTAAGAATAAAAATAAAATAAAGTAATGATGTTATAGAAAGATAAAATAAAGTTATGGTGATTTGAAGTAGTAAGTAACTATGACAAGTTTACAAAAATTCTTGAGAAAGTTACCTAAAACTAAAAGGAAAAATTCAATTAAAAATTTGAATTTGACAATGTATCAAAATTTGGCAGTGCATTGAGTTCCACAAAGCATAATTGTCATGTTGATGATTGATGCTGACATAATTGAAAGACAAGTGTTCTTGCTGACATAATTGGAAGACGTGTGTTTGTAGTGCATTGAGATACCAAAAACCAAAATACTAATTGCTTTGTTTGAAGAGGAAGATGTAATTTTAAGTGTTGGAAGACAAAAATTGACTTTAATTAGTGAGAAGATAAGTGTTCGAAGAGGAAGGTGAAAAAATTGTTGCAGTAGTCTTGGAAAACGAAAAAATTTGTAGTAATGGTGTTGGAAGAAGGTTATTTTTTTTCATTGTTGGCATGCTAATTAATTTTTTGGAAGATGGAAAGTAGGTCTTTATTATTGAAGAACATATGTTGAAATTTTGGAAGAATTATTTTTATGGCTTTTTTAGAGATCCATAGTAGGTTTCTATTACTATGGCTAGAAGGAAAATTGAGTAACATAACTGAAACTTGATTTTTTATTTTGAAAGTTGGTAACATCAATTAAGCTTTTACTAACACCATTATCGCATTTAGTATGTCAGATGTTACACAAAATGAGGAAGAAATAAAAAAATAGAAATGTTGAAGGACAACAATACAACGAAAATGGCACTTTGTTTGTGAAAAAAAATATGATTTTATTACCTTTTTCTTCTGCCCACATGGAGTTGATACCTTTTTTGTGCAATGATCAACACAAAATATTTAAATCCATCACAAACAATAGTCATATGAAATGTCATTATCGTTTGATATGATACTCGTCGAACAAAGAAAATATAATGCACATTATGTATTTGTGAATTTGTGGAGGATGAAAGAAACAAAAGCTAAGATGATTAATTTACCAAAACTAAAAAATTTTAGGTTAAAATACTCCGTTGATCCTCGTTTTCGTACCAAAATCTCAATTTAGTCATCATATTTTTATTAGTCTCAATTAGGTACACATTTTTGTAAATTAGTATCAATTAGGTCCACACTTCTTCGCTTTTTTGAATTTTTTGAAAAATGTTGAAAAAATAACGGTGTTAGTTTTATACTAACGGAAAAGACCTAATTGATACTAATTTACAAAAATGTGGACTTAATTGAGACTAATAAAAATACGAGGACCAAATTGAGATTTTGGTACAAAAACGAAGACCAACGGAGTATTTTAACCAAAATTTTATTATTTTAGTGATGTCCATCCAATGGACATATTTTGTACAAAGAAAAGTTTTATTGTTTATTGTATTGTAATGCTAAGACGAAGAAGTTTCAGACTGTGAAAAAATTTTCATTAGCACTTTGATGAAAAATTTTATGATTTCTGAATTTCAAAATGGGCATCGGGTCCCACAAAGTTGTTGGTCTTCATAATAAATAATAACAATGCATTCCGAATATGCAAATTTTCTTGTTTATTGTGGATATGCCCATTGATATGCTACTTTACATTGAGACCATAAAAGTTAAATTGTTTCTGGTGACAATTAATGCTTGGTGAGAAAAATTTAAAGTCCCAATTATTAATTAATATCCATTATAGTACTTTCATTAACAATGTTAGAAAAAAAATCATTCATAAATTGTAAAATTCTTAAAATTTTATATTAATTTTTTTCATTATAAAATTTAATAATACTATTATTTGCAATGTATGAACTATCTTTTTTATTATTTGAGCATTAATAACTAAGAAATGTATTTCAAACAAGTATTTCATAATCTACAAAATAAAATGAAAAATCTCATTTTACAATTACCTCTTATTGTGAAGAACTTTGACGTCGATGCTAATATTGTTACACTCAACCTGGAAAAAAAATCTATGCCTTCCTCCAAATCATGAAAAAGGAATGAGTCAACATAACAATAAATGTGGGCTACACTTACCAAGATGTGAGGGTTTGACACGTAGTTTGACTTTTGAATTACTAAAATACAAATTCAATTAATAATTTTAATAGAAAAGTTAAAATAAAAATACCTAAATGAAAATAAATAAAATATTAAGTCTATAGTCACCAAATAATATAAAATGATCATTTCAAATCCTAAAGAGAGACTCGAGAATCATTTCAAGAACATGCACACTTTACTTTAATAACTAATGAATGAGATTGTAGTAGTGTTGCAAGTTGTATAATGTTTCTTCAAGAAGCTAATTTAAAATAAATTAAAAAACAAACAAACTTTTTAGTTTATCAAATCAAAAATTGAATTTTGAATTTTGCCAAAATCAATTAAAGAAATTTGACCTAATCCCATAAGATAGAATACATATTAATATATAAGTCAAAGAAAGTTAAAGCTCAATATTTATATTTAAATATCATATAATAAGGATTAACTGATTATATGATAAAAATAAATCTTCAATCACCAATGACATTGATAAGTATAAATATATGTTTATTTGTTAATATTAAAATTTTTGCTATCAATACTATTTATTATTATTATTATTAATATTAATTGTTACTATTATTATGGTTATTATTATGATTATTATTATGATTATTATTATAATGAAAAATATTTATTGAAAATAATAAGGGTGTCTGTTTGATATTGAAAAAATATTTACTTCACGCTACTTAAAGTGATCACTTCTAATCTCAAATGTTCCATATTGAATATACTTTTCGATATACATCTCTATTACATACATCATTACTTTGTATATATCATTATTGCATCCAAAAAAAGTATTTACATATAATTGAATTAAATTAAGTTAAATTGAATCCTGTAATATATTATTATACATTATTATTAAATAGTAAATAACAAATATCAAATATTAAATAGTCATATAATGAAATAAACAAATAAAAAAATAATATATTACAAAATATTAATAATTATATTTCTTATATTAAAATTAAAATAGTAAAATACTACTTATAAAATAATAAAATAATAAAAAATCAGTGTGAAGAAGATCGTGGAAGAGCATTGAATGTGTTGGAAATGATCATTAAGTGTTGGATGTTGTAGATAAAAGGTGTGCTGCAAGAGATATGATGTTTTCTTTTCACATTGAGTATGTTTTGGAAGATGCAAAAGTTACCTAAAACATAAAAAAAAATGTTTTTCAACAATCATCCATAGATTTGAATCAATTATAAATAAAAAATTACTTTAGACTTGAATTTCAATTTTAAAGTATCTTCGGTAATGCATAAGAAAGAAATATCAAAGTACTTATTTGACAAAAAAGATTATTATAGTAATATACGTACCTTTTCTTATAAATGAACGGTAATGAAACCATCTTTGGACATTGCAGGTAGTAGACCTAGTGCAATGCAATGTTCATTAATATATCTAAATGTTTGCAAGAGATTTGATAAAGAAGACAATGTAGCAAATATATAATTATAAATGTAAAATAAATCCAGTCTTATTAAAGAAATGAAAAATTAAGAATTAAATAATTACATTTAAACTTATTGTGCACTCCACTTTTCATTATTTTCTCTCTTTAAAATTTTAGTTTTAGTTTAAATAAATATTTGTTTATCTTGAATTAACTAGTTTTTGTTGGTAGCTTAGAAAAATATATAGAGGTTTTATAAAAATGTGAGAAAATATTTTTTTTAAGAGTATTTTGTTACATTTAGTTTGTCCTTTTTAGATCTCATTTTTTAATAAAACTTTGTTTGCCAGGAAGTCCTTTATTTTTTCTAAATTGTATGTGAACCCCTAACTCAATTTTCTCTTATTTGAGGACTGGTCCCTGGTGAGTCATTTATATCTTGGACCAATTTTGCTCTAACATCAAAACATGCATTTCACTAATAAAGTGGTTGGTACAATTATGATGTTGATCAAAAGAGGCACAAGCCCTTGATGCTGCAATATGAGTACAAGAACCAAATCATATGTTGTAGCCCTTGATTTAAGAGAGAAAGTTGATGCGCAAGATGCTGATCATAAAGAGGATAGGGGATCTGTGTTATGCAAGGCTTGAGATCGAGATATCATGATAGGTAAAGGCTAATCAAGGGCATAAAACTTCTCGTTCACAATTGCAATTTTGGATTTAGGGCAAAGGAATAAGGTTTGGAATTTTTCTTAGTTTTTGGTTCACTTTCTGAAGGGGTTTTTAAGGGATGAATTAGGGGTTTTTTGTTTGGGAGCCCTAGTGGAGTGAGACATAGAGAAATGTTTGGAGGATAGGGTTTGAGAGTTCATGTTCGTTGAGTGTTCTTGTGAGAGAGGGGGAAAGTGTAATGTAAGAGAGTCTTCTCCATATCAGATGAGCGCAAAGTAGCCTTCACAGATTGAGGTTTTCCTAGAGTGTTAGGTAGCTCTATTTAGTTCACCTACTTAGAAATAGAAATCGAGATTGGACTAAGAGATCTTCCTTTCACCATTTAAATTCTAGCACTTTCTTTATCTCTTGTACGTTTTTGACTTTGTCAATTTCAATGAAATACACTCATTTAAATTTCAGTTTCGATTTCCAACTTTCAATACGCTTTTATGTTTTCTTGTCTTTAATTTCTATAGTTTTAGATTCCATTTTATGTTTTCTGCCTTTTAAATTTGCAGCATGTTTAATTTCCTTTAGCACTTTCTAGTTTTCAATTCAGTTCCATGATCTTGAGTTAGTGGCTTGAGCTTGGGTTGATAATATTCACACATTAAAGGTTTCCTCTTGGCAACCACGTGACTTAAAATTGGGCACATTTTACCGAGATGTCTTCTTAGTGTGTGGGAGCCCAGAAGCAATTCATTACATTCCACTTTCTGTTAGTTATTTTGCATTGTTTACTTTTACAATTTCATGTTTACCATTATGCTTATTGTGATTATGTTTTTCTAAAATTGAGTTATTTGTGCTACCTTTACTTTTCTACAGTAACTGGTTTTTGATTCAACCTTTCTAGTAGTGTTTTAGTTGAATCCTTGTCTTCCATGCATTTTCTCAATTTCTTTGCGTTTTGGTGGAGATCCTAACTTTGTTTTCTTTGGATTGATGATGTCATAGGATGATTTTTGCTACTATCAAATCTTGTTGTAATATGCCATTTTGAGAATTTAAGTCTGTTTTGATTCATGCAGTGCATTGATACATTTAATTTAGCATCCTAAAATATTCTAAAGTCATGCATTAGCATCCTAGTCCTATAATTTTGGTCATTTTGCACCTCTAGCATTTTAGTTCCTATTTCATCCTGCATCTGCATTATTGATGCATTCGGGAACCATTTTTGAAAGCATTTTGCATTAGCATCTTTGGACTGAAAATACTATCATGTTTGGTAGTAGGCATAGGTTCTTCATTGATTGATTAAATTTAAGTTTTGTTGCCACAGGATTCACGCGCATCATTTTGGTCTTGTCTTAAGCTAATTTTGCATTCAGATTGAGGTTGTTTTCATGGTCACTAATCATTCCTCACTTGTGCATACTTCCTGAACTTAGATTGTTGTCATGTGCATTTGCATTCATATCATCAAGGATAGTATGCATTACTTTATACCATTCATCTATGATCTTCTTCATTCCATTTTAGGTTCAATTCACCATCCCTCATTCCATTAGATTTTATCCATGTATTGTATATCTTTTTTCAATTTCACTCATGCATTTAGTTTAGTCTTTAATTAATAAGTTTGCACTCTTCCTTATCTTTCTTACTACATTAGGGGGATTATTTAGGTTTTGTTACTCTAAGAGCGACTACTATAAATCGAGTTAACAAAATGGCGTTGTTGCCTAGGAAATGGCGACTTAAGTTCTAGCTTACTTAGTTTAATCATTCATTTTTATTGTTAACATTATGTTCTTATTTTCTTTTTAATGTAAAAATCTGTCAACTATTAATTGTTGCTTTATCATTTTCATGTTCCTTTTTTGTGTAACCCCTTTGTTTGAGTACCTTGTTGAGACAACAAGACTTTATCAATAGAAAAATCAATGAAGGAGTTGAGTAACAACGAAAGGTGCTTCCTTCTTCCTTACATTCAAATGCCAAAATTTCAAACGACACCTAGCTTTGAGTTGAAGCCTAAATTAGTGATGTTGCTGCCAAAGTTCCATGCGATGGTTCATGAAGATCCTTATAAGCACATCAAAGAGTTCAATTGGATATGTTCCTCCATGAAGCCTGGTGGAGTTCAATAGGAAGCAATGATGATGAAAGCCTTCCCAATGTCATTACAAGGTGGAGCAAGGGACCGATTTATCTACCAACAGTAACCATTTGGTGGTTGGCAGGAAATGCAATAGAGATTCCTGACCAAGTATTGTCCAACATAATAAATATCAGTTAAAAGGAAAGAAATCAATACCATGATACAATTTCAAAAGGAAGGCTTGGCTAAATACTGGAAGAGGTTCAACAGGTTTTGTATAGCTTGTCCAAATCATCAAATTTCTGAGCCATTACTTCTTGTGCACTTCTATGAAGGGCTACACCATAAAGATAGGATGTTTATTGATGCTACTGTTGGAGGATCTCTACTAGACAAGACACCAACTGAAGCAAAGAAGCTACTGTGTAAAATGGATGGTGACGATCCTGTTGAGGTAGCTAATGAAGAACTAGTGTAGGTTTTCTCTAAACTTAGTATTCACATTACTTTGCCTGAGGTTCAAATTTTATCGAGGTTTTACTTAGGAATTAAGCCAAGGTCTTCTCCGAGTGACCATTGTTTTCAAACAAATCTTTCCAAATACAACACAAAAAAAGGACGGGGGTTTGGCAGATTCACAACAAAATTCAAATCGTAATTGTAGATTAATAAAATAGTGAACGAAAACAGTATTGATTACTTGATTCAATTAAAATTTCACCAATCACAGATTATGAAATTGATTATCCTATCCAATTTCCTCTCATGAAACCCAAAATTAATCAACTAAGTAAAAATTAACAAGTGTTCAATATGCCATTAAGAAAAGTATACTTCATGCAACTAACACCCACATATTATGCAAGTTGTGAACAACCTATACCTATTAAGCATGAATACAAGTCGATTTAGATGCAAAAACAAAAATTTGAGATTAAGCACACATCAATTTTGTGTTTTACCATGAAAAATGCAACCCAAAGAAGGGCAAACGAAACAGAACTCCAAAACGAACAACAACCTCAAGGTTTCATTTCAATTTCCTCAATGAATCAATACAAAGAGTTTAGCTAGACATGAAATTCAAAATACAACTTAAGGAAAAACGAAAATGTATCATTCAATTTCAACAAAAATGCTTTAGAAACGTAACCAACAACAAGCATAACATGAAAAACGTAAATTAGGCTAGAAAAATGAAAACCCAAGGTTGGATGCTGTTCAAAACTGAAAACAAAACATTAATAAGCTTCAAAGAGTGCAGAAATTACAAAATCCCAAAGTGGTGTTGGTTCAAGATGTAGAAAATGTGAAATTGGAGTCTCTCGTCAATAGGTCTTCAATAGAGCTCCTAGAAACATGGTTCAGTTGCTAGAAAATGAAGACAAGAGTTTTGCAACTAAAACCCTAAGCAAAACTTGTGGTCACATCACCATAAATCCACATATTTACAAAAATGTCATTTTGGTAAGAAAAATTACAAAAATGCCACTATGGGTCTAAAGTGTTGGTCCAACGACGTGGACAAGCAAATTGACATGGCACAAACATGGCAATGATGTGGGAATCACGTGGTGACTCTCTCCTCATCTTAAGATTAGTGTCGAATCTTCAAAATTGCTTCACAAAAAATAACTAAAAATAATTAGAAACAAAAATTACACAAATTAATGTCAAATTAATCAAAATTCAAAATAATGACCCAATGAAGCCCAATAGATGAAAATGCACTAACAATCGACAATTCAACACTAACCATCAAGATGGGCACAAAAAGACAATGGAATAAGCGAAATTAATGACTCATCACTTATTAAATATTCAAAAGGTACAATTAGTTATAATTAATTACCTTCAATGATAATAACAACGCACATGAACAACATGAATAACCTCAGTTTCACAAAAAAAAAATAACAAGAAAAAAGAACACAACAAAGAGGAACAAATAAACAATTACAACAATTGAAGAAATGAAAAGAAAATGACCTAAAATGTAGTGAAAAAAGACAAAAAAATGGTTGAAGTATTTAGATAGAGAAAAAAAAATACAATAAGACAATATGGAGTAAAATCAAACTTTAGGTATGGTGAGTAAAGATAAAGACATTTAAAAAAGACAACTTCGTAGGAAAAAAGAAGATAGTGTAAAAAATAAGTGAGTTTTGTTTCACTAAAACAAAGAAGAACAATCATTGAAGAATGACACAAAAAAAGATCAAACCAATTCATAATAAAGGAAGAGGTTAATCATAAGAAGTGGTGAGTGAAACCAAAAACAAGAGTGAAAAAAAGATATAGATTAATAAAAATCAAAACTTTAAGGTCTTAGACCTCACTTTACCATCTTGGAGTGATTGAGTGTGATGAATAAATTGTTGCAGAAAATGGCGATGGTTGAAATCTCTCTATTATTGTGTTTGAATGTGCAAAGAAGGTTAATAGCCTGGAGTTTCAAGAAAAGGAAAACCAAATGAAGTTGCTTAAATTCACTATGTATTATTGCTTAGTTTACTCTCTTTACACTTTTTTCCTTCCAATTTAGTCAAAAATGGGATACACTTTCAGGAGCCAAGTGCATAAATAACTTGAGATTTAACACACAACAAAGTCAACAATTACAAAATCAAAGAACAATATCAAAAGATTACAACAAAAAACAATCAGAAAAAATATACCACCATAAAATACACAAACCACCATATACCATTGAAGAGCAAGATAGTAGAGCGAAAAATCATAACTTATACACTTTACTCTTCAATAAGGAGCTCTACACCAAGAAATTAAACAAATAAAAAACCATAAAGTCAAAGAACCGGAGGAAGATGAAAAAAAAAACAGAAAAAATATACTTGGAAATTCTAACTGAGAGAACTATTGACCTAAATCAATAACAACCAAAACTTTAACTCAATGAAACATGAAAATGATGAAAAAACATACTTATTGACTTTGACCTTCAAGAGCTCTTAAATTTTTTATTTGTCCATTATTTTATTCATCTAAACAAATATAAAAAAAAGTTAAAAAAATAACACGAGTCTGTTCGATCAGAAAGAAGAATAGAACTGAGAGTGGAGTAAAAATCAAAACCTTCATAAGAAAACAAAAAAAAAGGAAAAATACATCCCATTGTGATTTTTGAACAGAAAAGAACAAATCATGTTGTAAATTTTATGCTTCAGAGACTCGAATGTGGCCTTCAAGAGCTCTTAAGTCCTTGATCTTGTCCCATCGTTAATTCATCTAAACAAAACGAAAAAAATAATAATATGAGTGTGTTCGATAAAAAAGAAGAAACAATTGAGAGTTAAGTAAAAATCGAAATTTTGATAACAAAACAAAAGGAATGGAAAAATACTTATCATTGTGATTCTTGAAAAAAAAAGGAAGAAATAATGTTACAACACATAGCAGAAAAACTTCGAGAGAAGAAAATGAATGTGTTCATTCAATAAAAGTTGAAATTTAATTAGAGAAAAAAATCATAGAAAAATGCATACCTCTTGTAGAAGAAGAAAAACTTCAAGAGAAGCAAATGAATGTGTTCATTTAGTAAAAATTGAGACTTTAATCATAGAAAAGAAAATACCTCTTGTAGAAGAACTCTGGTAGAAGAATAAAAGCTCCGAGTGAAGAAAATGAATGTGTTCGTTCAGTAAAAATCGGAACTTTCATCATAGAAAATAAAAAACCATAGAAAAATACATATCTTTTGTAGAAGAAAAGCTTCGAGAGAAGAAAATGAATGTGTTCATTAAGTAAATATCAAAACTTTCATAAGAGGAAAAAAAGCATAGAAAAATACATACGTCTTGTAGAAGAAGGAAAGCTTTGAGAGAAGAAAATGAATGTGTTCATTCAGTAATAATAAAAATTTTCATCAGAGAAAAAACCCATAGAAAATTACATATATTTTGTAGAAGAAAATGAATGGGTGCATTTAGTAAAAATCACAATTTTCATCAGAGAAAAAAAACCATAGAAAAATACACAACTCTTGTAAAAGAAGAAAAACTTCGAGAGAAGAAACTTCTATAGAGAAAAAACATTGGAAAAAAAAGGCATTGGGTGAAGAAAAGTTGTTTTGAGAGAAAAGAATGTTGTGTGTGAATGATGCGTGAGAGGAAGGGAGTGAGAAGCTTTTCTTGTTCTGTGGGAAGAAATGAATATATTGGTGAGTGATGCGAGCGAGAAGGGATGGTTTAGGTTAGATTTTAGGTTTGAAAATTTGATTATTGATTTATTTTATTTTGGTTGGAAAGTCTCTTTGGTTTACAAGTTAGCACTTTTTTTGTTTGTGGAAAAAAAAATAAATGTAAGTTTTGTAGATATATTATTTTATTTAAAAGTTGTTGATTGTTAGATCTCTTTTTGTATATAGTATTAGATTGTTTGTTCAAGTTTTAAGTAAACCATCCTTGTTTTGTATGAGATGGAAGAACTCTTAGTATTTTCAAGAAATGTTTTTTGTGTTAATTGTTATATGATGGGTGGATTTCAAAGGTGTTTAATAAAATGATTTTTTGTTATTGGAGACTAAGGTTTGGGCTGACAGTGTTTTTTAGGCAAAGTTTCCTTGATTAGTATCTAAATATATTTTAGCTTGATTTAGTATTGAAACTTGAATTTTCTTATATTTTAAATGTATAAAATAAACGAAATGAATCTCAATGATACTTACAACTAAGCATAGATTTAATTCATAGGATTAAGTGTGAAAGTTTGCATGTGAGAGTGGAATAAGAGCAAGCATATAAAAATAAGAGCACAATGATATAAAGAGCACAATAAATATATATATATATATATATATATATATATATATGTATGTATATGTATATATATATATATATATAAACATATATATATATATG
>Ga0099822_1008889_pt1 | contig 12774 bp, 9 predicted proteins | sample CowpeawhiteBW_FD_76839 | JGI IMG/M metagenome (GOLD analysis project Ga0099822, IMG submission 76839) | Root nodule microbial communities of legume samples collected from California USA - Cow pea white BW | ecosystem: Host-associated > Plants > Roots > Nodule | place: USA: California | collected... | reverse complement strand
TTTTTTATTATTTTATATTTATTATTTTTTTTTAATAAAATATATATTATAAATTTATATTTTTTTTTATTTTTTTTTATTTTTATATATATATATATATATATATATATATATATATATATATATATATAAAGTTTATTAATTCTAGAAAACCTAATTCACTATATATTTAATTAAAATAATAATAATAATAATAAAAAAAATTTATTATTATCTTTTATTAATATATATATATATATATATATATATATATATTATATATTATATATTATATATCATATCTCATATTATACTTATAATTGTTTCCCTTCTATCTATTGTTACATTTTGGTATCCATTTTCCTTTACATATGTATAGTTACTGTTATATCTTTATGTACATATTTTAAGAAGGTGAGAGCAGCAACACAAAACAAGATCTACAAATTCTTTTTTTCAAGAAATTATATATACATAAGTTTTGCCATGTTAACCAGTGTTATAGATCTCGACTATCACTTAACCAAAGTATAAAATGGCGTGATAGCATTTTTGCCATTTGTTTCAATTTTTGTGTCTCAGTTCGACATATACCTGAAGTAGAAAACATCTTTCTGTTTCGATTCTCAGAAAACCGGTGTCAAAAAGTCTTATATGCCTCGATTTTGAAAACCTGAAGCCTAAAAGTTGGCTAATATTTCAAAAATGTCATTAGGGCAATGATATTTGGCCTCAGGTGCAATTGGACCGGTGCAAAAAGTTGTTTTCTGTCTCGGTTAAAAATTGAACCGAGGCTATAAGGTTCGTTAGGGTTCAAAAATTGCGAATCACTTTTCTTCTTCTTCTTCTTCTTCCTTGTGTGTTATCTCACTTAGCCACCTAACTTTGTTGCTGCTGCTATGCTTCAGCCACTCGCGAGTACACGAAGTTTGCCTCATTCGCGTTCTGGCTTGGCAAAGTGTTATTTGGGGATCACGAAGTGGGCATGAGTTCGTTGTATTGCATGTGCGTGGTAGATTGGTGTTGTGCGTGGGTGGAGATCTATCGTTGATGGTGGCGATACGTGTAGGTGGCGGCAACATGAAGAAACTTGTTATGACAAAGGTGGTTTCATGATTTGGGGCAAGAGGCGCAATTTAGGGTTTGTGATTTGCTGCATATGGTTGATTTTTGTTCGTGTTTATGCAAGTGTGGTGTTTGCATTTTCATGCATGAAGAACACGGAGGTTCCATGGTGGTGGTGCGATTCACAAATTGCTCTTACAGTGAAGGAGAAGATTGTGGTGGTTGCGGATCTTTGGTGGTAAGTTTCAGACTTGGCGGTGGTTGAAGGAGTTGTGGTGGAACTATGGTTGCTGCCTAAGGTTTCTAGTGGAGAAAATGGGAGGTTGAAAATGTAGAAAGACACATATGACCTCGGTTCTCCGCTGAACCGAGGTAGAATATGAAAGTTTCTTCTTCGATTGAGACCGAGGCAAAAAGCGAACATTTTTTTGTCTTGTCATGATATGCTTCGATTCTAGAACTATGACAAAATGATAAAAATAATCACTGCCAAAAGTCTTAAATAACGCAAAAGTATATTTTATTATCAAATTTGTCACTAATACTTTTTTGATGGATTGTTTTGTATTCTATAACGGATTCGGTTCGTCACTAAAATATATATAATGTTTAATAATATTCTTTTATTACATATATAAAATGTTCAAAGATATTCCGGAAAGACCACAAGAAAAAGATATACTTTATAATTGATACGATAACATTAATTAATATCTTCAAGCATCTAGGAATCGAACAAAGGAGATATGTACTAGGCATCCAACAAGAATAAAATGGGATGGAATATTTTCATTGGATTAAGAGATTTTCATGTTGACGAAAGTTTTAAGCCCTCCCAATGCATATTGTTGAAAACTTGTCCTGTAGTACATACGCCTTGATTCAGAGAGACCCCGACCTCTTGAAACACATGGAAAATATCATTAAGGTGTGATATTTTTCTTTTTTTCCAAATTTAAAATTACTTAAATTATATTAAGTACATATGAAATAAACTACTGATATTTTGTTAATTAGCATAAGTATACTTATTTCAAAATGATATTTTTAATATAAATATTTTTTAAAACTATTTACCCTTTTTACGTTTTGTTTAAAATTTATATTTTAAAAGTATCTCTAGATATCTTTATAGCCTTCACATACTTGTAAAATTTGTAGTACGTACTTGATTATTCGTGGACTTGTATTGTTTTACTATTATTTATAAATATTATTGTTCAATGCAAATTTTAATAAGGATGAGTCGATATGCATGGCTATATAGTGTGTTAATTAATTATGAAGGCCAATACCTCGTATAGCATTCGACGGTGTAATAGGCCACCAAATGTCGAGTCTTATATGCCCAATTTGGATAGTGTTTCACATGTAGGGACCTGACATCTATTTAAACAACTTGATTAGTCTTCGGATCTTCACTTTAGTTGTTCGTTTGACATTTTTGTCGTTCATTCGGTGATCCAACTGATCCATTTATCTGCTAAAGATATTTGGATCCTTAAGTCAACAATGGTTCGATTGGAATATATTTACGACAAACCTTGATCTGACTCACTATGAGCCGTTCGACATCACCAAGATTGTATTTGTTCATATGATTAATAATTGGCGCCCTCAGAACTACCTGTAGGTGGTCGCTCGTTGTTACATAATTCCATATTATCAATAGTTGGTGCCCTTTTGCTTGACGTGTCGTATGCTCGGAACCATCCGTGGGTAGCTTCTCGCTAAAACATAATTCCATGATCTCCGAAGGGATCACCACGTCCAAGGGGAATTGGTCGTTCGTTGCTTCGACCTTCACATGAAAAGGATTTGACTGCCCCCTACAGTACAGATTAAAATTGGATACACCATGGAGACAAAGGGAAAAAACTTTCATAACACACTGTGAACACCCAATTTCGTCCGGGTGAAGAAATTTATTTTCAAAAAAAATAAAAATAAAAGTAGAAAATAAGGTGAAACAAAATTTTCTTCAAAGATTTTTTCAAACTTTAATTTTAGGAAAAAAAAAAGAAAAAAAAAAGGAAGAGTCTATTTTGTTATCACACTCCTCTTCATGAGCCCAACAACTCAACATATCTTCTACCACCTTTGTTTCGATAGAGAAATTAATGATATGATTCTAATATTAAAAGCAATATATCTTCATATAATTAGAATCAATATTACTGATCTTGATTGATTTTGTGCTCTGATTTGCTATGATTTGATCCCCACAATGTGCTGCTATCATGACCAATTATTTCCTTATATTGTTCATTACAATTAAGGCTGAGATTGCATTGATATTGCAATATATGAATATAAATATGCACTCTGTCATACGGAAAAGGGGGACCTGAAAAAAAAAATTCTCTACACTTCTCTAATTCTTTCCCTTCATCACTCTCACATACACTCCTCCTCTTTCACCTCTCTTAAAAAAAACATATTGGAGGAGGTAGGAAAAATAAGAAGATAGCTATAATGTAGGGAACAAAAGATTGATAAAGAAGAAGAGGAACTGGAACGTTTAAGAGGTATGTCAGTGCCAAATTTTTCAATTTATTCATTCCCAAAATTTTACTATATTTTGTTTTAATATTATACGTTTTTCACCTACTTTTGAGTTTTGTTTTGTCTTATTCTAAAACTCATAACAAAAAATAGTTTTTCTCATTTCTATAGTGTTTGTCTAACACCAATTTTAAAATAATTCCAAATAGTAAAAATTTAAATAAAAAAATTTTCAAAATTAAAAAAATATCAAATCAAAAAGGTCCTCAAATAGTTTTTCATAAAGAACTACGTAACCCTGATTCTCCCTTCACACACACAGAATTTTTTCATTACATGAGTGGGACCCTATACTCGGGTCTGAGTTGCTTAGAAATAGAAGGGATTGTGTAGCATTGTCACAGTGGATGTACATCCCAAGTGGTCATTGTGAGAACCCCAGCTAGAGTTTGTTTCCTTCATTGGTACTCTCACTTGTTATTGTTTATCAACTGTCGTGGAAAATGCCATGAAGTGGGCCATAGCTCTAGTGACCTTGATATTTAGGTATTAGGAAACTATCCTTGTGAGCACATATACTTTCCCTTAGAACTTTAAGCATCAAACACCCATGTTAAATAAAGGCACAAAAGGGAGAATATTTTTGTCCTTTACCCTCACATTTCCTTGTATATAATAATAAATTCTTCACAATCATAGCATTATATAAAAAAAAGAAAAAAAAATGTCTTTTAAGGTATAAACATGCATTTCATTAGCATATCAATGAATAAGTGATTTGCGATGCACAAACATGCATTTGCATTCTCATTCTGTGGTCATCCATGGTACCATGTTCATAGTTTCAACATGCATATGCATAATTTAAAAAAAAAAATAAACAAAAAAATTTACACTACAATAAGTTCAAATTGTTTTCCACTTCTCTTATCACCAAATTCTTGGAATCTTTCTAATGAAAAATTAGAAAAATAATAAAACATTCTTTGGTCAAATCAATGGATTGAATAAAGAAATAAAATTCTGTTCGTTATCATGTCTTTTGAAGCATCATATAGTCTTGCATACATGAAATTGCTCAAATCTATCTTCCTTTCCATCTCTCTTCCACCATAAACCTTGTTTTCTTTTCCATGGAGAATTATCATAAAGGAACTCCATGAAGGAATATGCGGATACCATTCTGCCGCACGAACCATGACCAACATAATACTCAAAGCCAACTACTTTTGGCCAACCATGGAGGCGGACTGCCACACCTTTATCAAAAAGTGCATACCATGTCAGAAACATGGTAACCTCATCCATCAAAAGCAAGAACAACTTCATTCCATACTCTCCCCATGGCCTTTTGCGAAATGGGGAATGGACATCCTCGACCCTTCACATTGGGAAAAGGACAAGTAAAATTCCTCATAGTAGGCATCAACTACTTTACCAAATGGATAGAAGCTAAATCATTAGCCACTATCACAGTTCAACAAGTCCAGTAGTTCGTCTGGAAAGATATTATATGTCGTTATGGCCTGCCGCACACCATCATAACTGACAATTCATACACAAGGAGCTCGCTAAATTTTACACCAGCCTTGAAAGCAAACACATCACCAGCTCTAAAGAGCATTCGCAGACCAATGGCCAAGCTGAAGCTGCCAACAAAGTCATACTAGTAGAATTGCGAAAACGCTTGGACGACACAAAGGGTCGATGGTCGGAAGATTTGTTGGAAGTACTTTGGGCCTACAGATGTATGCCCCAGTCCACTACAAACGAATCCCCTTTCAACTTAGTATACAACGCGAAAGCAATGATAACGGTTGAAATTGATGAACCTTCTCTACGCTGCCAAGTATACGAGCCAGACCAGAACCAGCAAAATATGCGTACCCACCTCGATCTATTGCTTGAATTAAGAGACAAAGCACAAATTCGTAACATGGCGATTAAACAAAGGGTGGCCACGAGATACAATGTAAACCTATACCCACAATCATTTGTAAAAGGAGATCTAGTTTGGAGAATGGCCAGCAGTGCAAGAAAGAAGGATGACAAATTCTTTACCAATAAGGATGGACCATACCGGATACATGATAATGCAGGAGAAGAGATACCGAACACATGAAATGTATCTCATCTAAAACTGTTGTACCGAACACTTGTAACCTTGGGTGTACTCTTTTTCCTCACCTGGCGTTTTCCTTAAGGAGGGTTTTGGCCAGAGAGTTTTTAACGAGGCACCCCAAAATTCATCAATAAAATAGAGGGTTCTTCACCATATACTCACCCTTTATCTGATTTCAATTGTTTAAGTTCCCCACCCTTACCACAAGTAAGCGGTCTAGGTCGAACACCTTTTATCTAATTTTAATTTTTTAAGTTCACCACCCTTACCACAAGTAAGCGGTCTGAGTTGAACACCCTTTATCTTATTTCAATTGTTTAAGTTCCCCACCCTTACCAAAAGTTAGCGGCATGGGTCGAACACCCTTTATCTGATTTCAATTGTTTAAGTTCCCCCCTTACCACAAGTAAGTGGCCTGGGTCGAACACCCTTTATATGATTTTAATTGTTTAAGTTCCCCACCCTTACCACAAGTAAGTGGCATGGGTCAAACACCCTTTATCTGATTTCAATTGTTTAAGTTCCCCACCCTTACCACAAGTAAGCGGCTTGGGTCGAACACCCTTTATCTGATCTCAATTGTTTAAGTTCCCCACCCTTACCACAAGTAAGCGGTCTGGGTCGAACACCCTTTATCTGATTTAAATTATTTAAGTTCCCACACTTAACACAAGTAAGCGAAGCAGTCTAGAACAAATACTACAACGATATAACGAATCACGTGCAAACTCAACCTAGTTTTCCCAAACGCCAATGCATTTATCGAATTACGCGATCTAAAAAGCAAATAACATGTACATTGCATCATATTCATACCATCATCATTCAAGTAATCGCATTTCTACAATATAGCCTACCGGTGTAAAGCAAACAACAAGTATACCACAAACATTAACCATATTAACAGGAAAGTAAATAGTGTACGGATTATAAACATATGAACAATAAAGTAAAACAATGTACGAATTATTACAGACTTAGGCTTCAAATCAAATTGGAAACATAAAACACTAAGTCCTAAGTTGTTCCTTCATCAACATCCTCCACGACTACGACATCATCGATATTTGCATCTGGCTCCTCCGTTATCTTCTCCACCACTTCTTTAGGGTTGGTCTCAGCTTCGCTTATAAGTTGACCATCTACTACGTCTTTATTCACATCGAATCTGGAGTCCGACACATCCACGTCATTGTAAAAGAAGGCAGCGTGACGCAAACCTTTCTGGAAACCGTTAATATGCTCTTGAATGATGCAACCCTTAAGATTCTCCAACTCGGTCTCAAGACCGCCATGTTTTTCCTTCAACTCGTTAGAGTTGGCCTCCAAATCAACGAACTTTCCCTTCAACTTCCTCTTTGACTCCAAGCACCAAACCTTCCAGGTACCCAACTTCTTCCTTTCCTCCAGCCATTCTTCCCTTTCATTCTCCCAGGCCGCCTTCTCCTCAGCATGTTTGTCCACTTGGCTATGCAAATCCTCTACCTTCGACCAATTGCCCTCTTTCAACTCTCTCTGGAACAGAGTGCCCACTCTACGTCCCAAAATCAAGGCTTTGCTATTAAATTCTAGCATAGCCTTAATCCTGACATTCAGCTCCGTGTTATCAATCGAGTTAACTAGAGCCTCCGACAGATTAATATCGATATCACGACGGACAAGCGTCTCCGGCAACTGTGTGAGTCCAGCTTCAGGTTTCTTAGCACCACTAGAGGATCCCAACCCCAACAAGGCAGCCCTCACTCACTTCACATCCTTCCCTCCGCCCTGCTTAGTGAGCACCTCCGCTTTTCTTTTCGATCCCCCGTGCACATGCACTTCAATCAAGGAATCTTGTAAATTGGGAACTTCAGTGCTCCCAGCAGCCTTGGCTTTCGCTGCTTTCTCCTTCCTAAGAGCTTTGAAAAGGTTCAAGTTCTTCTTCCCAACTTGTGCCATGTGCCCTACAGTAATCACAACAAACAATGATCAGTTAACTCAAACACAACATAGCACTTAAAGATACCTTCTATATCAACAATTGGATGAATCGAATTATAAACCCTAACTAAGTCCTTAATGGGCAGCCTATCATTAAACTTCCTCAGTGTCTCCACCACCTCCTTATCCGCCAACGACAATCTCTCCATCTTCATGTCCTAATTCTACCAAGGGTTGTCGGTGCAACTAAAGGGGAACTTAGTGTTCCCGTCATCATGATAAAAGTACGACCGCCTAGGCTCCTTCACTACCACCTTGAAGAACCCGTCTTTAAAATGTTTGAATGATTGAGTGAATGCTTCCAGCCTGGTCATACTCGATCGGCTTATCAATGATAACCATGTTGTAGGATGTTTGGGCCTCGTATCATAGAAATACAAAAATGATTGTGGGGATGGCTGCAAATATAACGATCGACAAAGAACCTGGAAAGCTTGTAAGTACGCCCAACTGTTCGAATGTAGCTGAGTAGGGGCAACGTTCAGTAGGCGTAATACCCCCATGGTAAAATCATCAAAGGGCAGCCTGATGTGCAGCTATGAAAAGTGGCACATATACATGTAGAAGAATCCCTTGGTTGCTCCCTCTTGGCCGTGACAAACGCAGTCGACGACGCTTACCCTCTCGAAAGCCACTATGTCACGACTTATGTCTCTCTCCATGATAGGTATGCAGTTTAGCCATGACTTAAGCAACCTAGACCATCTGAACAAGGAATATTGGTTCCGCACATCTTTAGCAACCCATTCATACCCGGCCTTAGCTGGCCAGTTACCCTTTGCTATATCCTCTAGAGGGTCTTCCCTTACCTCAGTAATTGTCTCCATCGGAATCCTCCCCGTACCTACATTTTGACCACCACTCCCACCATCAGACCGACTACTCCCATCTCCCCTAAACCGTTCACTCCCACTACCCGAAAAAGATAATGACACACTATCGCTAGAACTAGACATACCTTTTTTAACAGTAAGATGGCGGCAGATACAAAGAACTTATTGGACAACTCTCAAGCACACAAATAACTACTCTCAAATTTCTTGCAAATGAACCAACGTGAACAAACTTTCAACAACAACTGTATTAATAATCAACAATTTGAACCACAACAACTTTTCTCGCCAAAAGCATCAGTCACATGAAGCGTAACAATGAACGTGAAACGTCACAACACTCAAAATGGCGACGCAAACCCCCCTAATTAGACCTCTGACATCTGGCACCCTTTCATCTACTATCACCCCTTAAACTTTAGCTTTAACATTGTTCATCACACTTAAAGGCTGGGGGACTGATGTACTGCACCTAGGCGGATCAAGGAAACTACCCACACATTTCCAAACCTTTGCTGCTACATCTCCTCCGACAAAGGTTGGGGGATTGGTGTACTACACCTAGGCGGACCAAGGAAACTACCCACATATTTCCAAACCCTTGTCGCTGCACCTCCCCCGACAAATGCTAAGGGACTAGTGTACTGCACCTAGGCGAACTGTAACATCACTAAGGAATATTACTAATATTTAATAATTAAAATAGGAAATAAAAATAAATGCCTAATTTAATTTAATACCATTTCCCAAACAAACACGTGAAATTTAAAAACTTTAATATATATATATATATATATATATATATAGTAAAAACAGGAGTCCATAATTTATAAAATTAAAATAATATTCACATGGTTCCATAGGATTACATATTTATCTCAAAATCAAAATAATAAACATCTAAACAAAATCCCCTGCTATCCCTCACTCTAAGTTTATGCATCTCCTGGCCCACCTGTCAAAACATCTGCTCTCGGATAATGAGTTATCTGATCATCGCCATACACACACAGAAAGGGTGAGCTATGCACAATATATAAACAGATACATGAAATAAACATCTCACCCACCCCAAAATAACATAACTAAAACTTCATGATTTTCAAATTTACCCAACCATGACCTCATAGTCCTTCATGAGTCATATACATGAACTAGGTCTTGGGACTTCACTGTGCTCCCACGAAACTAACTCATTCGTGGTTCAACCCTATGAGCCTATCCCGCTCATAGTCCTGCCCTACAGACTCCTCGTCTATAGTAAATCATCCAAGCCTTCTCGACTTAGACCCTGGCACGCACGCAATCACCATACTATGGACTCCTCGTCCAATAGTAGCCGACGGGAACATATCAGTTCCTTGCCCATCGTGCGCCCGACACATGTAATCACCATACCAAGGATTCCTTGCCCATTAGTAGCCGGCGGGAACTCAACCAGTTCCATGCCCATCATGTGTCCAACCATTCAAGCACATCCCAAACCCCTATTGGACTTAGTCCGTCAAGCCCAAACACTACAACCACTTGCATATACTTCCTATACTTAGGAAAAAGTAGCCAAACCAACACACGCAAGGTCACACAACATTGCAATTTGCATAAACTCGCTTAAGCCAAGAACTTTCGCCCAAGCTAAGCCCTCAGTCTCGCTTAGGCTATCTCACATCGCCTGAGCGAGCTTAAAATAGTAGCATCATCACGTTATCTCGGTTAGGCGAGATCCTCTCGCTTGGGCGAGCCATACCCTCGCTCAAAAATAACACACACCTCGCCTAAACGAGGATGCAATCAAACAGCCATCAACACTAATCGAGACCTCGCTTAGGCGAGTCATTCTCGCCTAAGCGAGCATACCTGAGCGAGAGACCATGTTGCTCAACCCTTTTCCTGGTCGCGTAGGCGAGTAACACAAACCAGAACCAAAAACGAGACTCTACAACTCTCGCTTAGGCGAGATGGAGTCGCTTGGGCGAGACTTGCAGGGTTTCGAGTCTGATCACGTGCACCGTTCACTCTAACAATGCACAAACATACCAAAACACGTCCCTATTCTTACCAAACCAATTTACACACATTGCAACAACACATAGGCACAATATAGACTCCATAAAATTCCCAATTTCCAAGTTTCATACCATTCCCGTATTTACAATGTATAAACCCCTTTTCTTCATGTATTTAGTCCAAAAATTCAAATAAGACAGTACCAACTCACAACCCCCAAATTCCCTCATGTGCATCACGAATTTCAGTGCATAATTTCATCAAAATCATACAATAACATACAACAATACACATTTCGGGTTCAGCTCCCCTAACCTGGAATTATTGATCAAAATAGAGAGAGACAAATAACTCGTGATTCACAATTGCCTTCTTGCTTTAGCCCTTGCACACCCAAAACTCAACTCACACTCTTAATCTCGTGCCCTCTCTATACCAGTTCACCACACTGCCAAAACTCTTCCCTTTACCTAAAATTTGGCTTTTATAGGTGTCTTTATGATGGGTTTTAAAACTAAAACGAAATTGGATTTTTAGTGTGTTTAATTCTCATTTAGGAATTATAGATGTTTTCCAGCCCCTCTTGGCTTCCCCTTCTAGGTTTTCTTTTGCCCTCTCATATTCCCTCCAAAACTACACTTTTAAGAAAATAAAGTTCCAATTTCATTCCCAACCAAGTTTGAACCCATGACCACTTAGTCACCATTCAAGTGCATAACCAATTCAACCAATCATGTTTCATGATATACTCCAATCATGATAAGCTTACAATACCAATTCCATACTCATACATATTATTAAAAATCAATAATAAAACAACAACACATAATTGGAATACATAAGACTCAAACCCAAGTGCTTTCACACAACCAAAGTACTCTCAACCATTTGAGCTAGTACTTGTCCACGTCACATCAAACAATAATTAATGCCCTAAAGGCTCTTTCTACCCGCATTTATTAATTGATTAATTATTTAATTAATTAATTTCCACGGGTCTTACACGGACCAAGAAAACTGCACGGACAAGCCTGCCTACACATAACCCCACAAATGAAATTATCATGTTAGTAACTAGTCAAGCGGAAATACATAGCGGCCTAGGCCGCCTACTTCAAAAGATAAGACGTCATCTGTTGATAACACCAAACTTAGAATATCGCAGACTAGGCCCCTCGTACTAACAAACACTAACTCAGGGTCTGGGCCCAGGCCCATCTAGGACCCAAACAATGGCCTAGCCTATAAGAAGGGCAAACATAATTAATGACTCTATAAATACACGTGGACCCCAACAATTAAAGGTATGCTTTCATTAATCCCTTAATCAAATATTTGACTTTTTGAGAGCCCTTTTGTTGACTTGATCGTCGGAGCCTCTCCGCAGGTAACCCCTAAAGAGTCCAAACTGCATGCACTGGCAGATGGCATATGCAAACCGAGAAAGAGCCAACTCAAAATGTTGAGGATTGAGGTAAGGTGATATTTGTGTCCCTAACATCTCTTATTTGTTTCTTCAGAAACATTAACAATTACTTTTTACTTTCTCAATGTAAAACTAATTAAGGATCTTTAAGATTTATGATTCTCACACAATAAAACATAATAGAGCACTAACCTTGATCCATGGGAGATTATGTGAATATGCGTTCTTCAAATTTGTAATCTTGTGTGCTCTTCAACCACCTTTATCCAATCTATCTATTTGCCTTTCTTTCTCTTCTCACACGTTCTTGATGGGTTACTGTGAACAGTGGCGGATCTTGACCAAAATTATTGGGGGAGCCAAAATAATATACTTAAAATTTATATATTTATTATTTTTTCTAATTTAATAAAAAATAAATAGATAATTTAGTATAGTTATAACTATAAAAGAATTATCCATTATTTTTTTATATTCTTGAACTTATCAAATTATTCAATCATAACTAAATTTTTCAGGTATTTTTTTCAATATAAATAACCATATTATCTACAAATATTCATTTTCCATTTTATTAATGTGCACATATCGATTCAAAAGTCATCACAAACATTTTATTTCATTGTTATGCGGTGTCCTGTTTTGATCTTCACTTCTCTTTTATCAATTTTAAAAAATGGATTTATTCTTTTGTTTTTCATCAATATACCTATTTAAAAAATAAGTTTAAGACTAAAATAATTTATCATAATCTAATAAAAAATTAAGAGACAACAAAAAATTATGATAATCAAGTCCACTTAAAAATTGTCTATAAAAAATCACATAATACATTACTTACTCTTTTATATTCATAA
>Ga0099822_1008882_pt1 | contig 12779 bp, 9 predicted proteins | sample CowpeawhiteBW_FD_76839 | JGI IMG/M metagenome (GOLD analysis project Ga0099822, IMG submission 76839) | Root nodule microbial communities of legume samples collected from California USA - Cow pea white BW | ecosystem: Host-associated > Plants > Roots > Nodule | place: USA: California | collected... | reverse complement strand
TAAAATTGGACAACATGAAACTTTATACAATGTTGCAAGAGGTGGACATTGATGAAGTTAGTAATTTCTTTAATATTTTATTCAAAAATAAACTATAATATAAATTGGTAGTGATTTTTTATTTGTTTGTTTTTCAAGAATCAATCGGAAAAAGGGACTTGTTGATCTAAGCACTAATTATGGTTAAATATTTATTTTTTTAAATATTTTTGTAAATACCCGCGGATACCCGTGGATATGAAAAAAATAGACGGGTACCCGTATAACGGATACCCGACGGATATGGGTACGGGTACGGGGCAAATATTTATCCAGCAGGTAGGGTACGAGGGAGCTACTACCCGTACCCTACCCGCCCCGTTGACATCCCTAGTTGTAGTGATGGACTCATTACTTTAGTATTGGTGCAATCATAGTTTTAAACTTAGTGACTTTAATTATAAGAAAATTAAACTGTATGTGTATGAGGCTCGGGGTATGTTGTGGATATGGGACAGGTTTAATGCAAGTATGGATGAAGGGTATGTGTGTATGCTTAAATGGATTTGGCAGGATTTGGGTGTGTAGCTTGAATTTGATAGAGTATTATACACTGTTTAATTGTGTTGTTGCAAGGGGAGGGTACCATATGGACCATCTCTTGATTTGTTTCATTAGTGAATAAAGTAAAGCATGTTAGGGCATGTTAATATTTAATATGGGCATGAATTAATTGTACTTATTGTGTTTAGTTGTGGTGTTATGTCTTAATCACTATGATTGATGTGCAAAAGACGAATTTCAAGTATGGAACCTCTTAAGACACGTAAATAGTGCCAAAAAAACTAGTAGCATTGTGCTACTGGTATAATGCCTGGCGGCGTAGGGTGAGCCGCCAGGCGGTAGGGTTTAAATCAGTGGCAGTGGCCACTGTCTGCAGGAGGCGCCTGGCGGTGGCGCTGTGTCCACTAGGCGGTGACGGAGCAGCGTGGCTCCTATTTGGCCGCTGGCGCCTGGCGGCAAGGGTTTGGCCGCCGGGCGGTTGACTTCCAATTTCCACCTAGCGGAGTCTAGGTGGCGCTAGGCGATTTTGGTTGCTGTGGAATTGTTGATGCGTGGATTAGTGGACTTGAAGGACTAAGTTCACTCATTTTTATGCTTGGGCTTGACGGACTAAGTCCAATAGGGGTCTAGGATGTGCTTGGTGGTGGGACGCATAATGGGCATGGAACTGGTTAGTTCCCGTCGGTACTATTGGGCGAGGAGTCCTTAGTATGGTGATTACATGCGTCGGACACACGATGGGCAAGGAATAGTTTTATTCTCGTTAGCTGCTATTGGGCGAGGAGTCCATAATATGGTGATTGTGTGCGTGCCAAGGTCCAAGCTAGGAAGGCTTGGATGTTTTACTACAGACGAGGAGTCTATGGGGTTGGACTATTAGCAGGATTGGCTCGTAGGGTTTGACCACGAAAGGGACAGTTTCGTGGGAGCACAGTAAAGTCCTAAGATCTAGTTTCATGCATATGACTCATGAAGGAATATGAGATCAGGGATGGGTAATTTGCAGTTAACACATATCAGTAAATTTACTTCTTGGGATGGGTGTCATATTTATTTTATATTTATATATGCATAGCTCATCCTATCTGTTTGTGTGTGGCGATGATCAGATAATTTATTATCCGGGAGCAGATGATTTGTCAGGTGAGCCAGGAGACGCTTGAGTATGGAGAGCGGGATTATATGGGCATTTGAAGACTTTGAGTTTTATGATATTTTTCATGTTTTTGGACATTAGCTATTTTAGCTTTTATAGTTGTAATAAATTTGGATTATGAACATTTATAATGTATGCAACGTTGCGATTTTTATTTTCCCGTATTTTGGAAACTTGTGATTATAAATGAGGTATTATCAATATTATCACGTCTTATTTTATTTTCTTTTAATTCGCTTATTTTATTTTAAAAGTAATATTCCTTAGGGATGTTACAAACAGTGTTAGCAAAAAAGGACCCAATTGAACAAAATTGATAAAAATTGGGACCAAAAAGGTATTTTAACCTTTTGCTTTGTTTAGGTAAACTAGAAGTAGCTGGCAACTCAAAGAATACTTATTTGAGTCAGCAGTGACTTATAAAAGAATACTTGTTTGAGTCAAAAGTGATATAGAAAATAATTTTTTTTTTAACTTCAAAACATGAGTTTGTCTAGTGGATTGTCGGCTAGTAAATAAACATATATAGTTTGTAAATAAACATATATAGTTTGTGTGATCATACGAACAAGTATAAAAAATTGAAGTATCTTTTCTTTTCCTTTGATCTTTCATATTGCATGTTGTAATTATTAAACCAACCAAAAAAGGAAGGAAAAAGCTAAAACAAAACCTGCAAAACAATTTATAAAGTGTTTTCGTACAACTTTGTATTATTTGACAATGTATGAATAAACTATATTAGTAAAAGACTGAAAAAATTTGAACACATAATTCAACCATTTTTTCTCGTGTTATTTTCTATTTTTTCATAGGATATACGGGCCTAGACTTATTTTGTTAATTTCGTCTCACGTTCTTTTAGTCATCTCTTCCGACAAAGAAGAGTTAAACTAACATCATTTTTTTTTTTTTCCTTAAGGAAGAGAAAAAAGGTAAAAATTTAAAAAACTTAAAAGATGTTAAATTAAAAGGGTTTTAAAAAGACGAGTCAAGTTAAGAAGAAAATTTGAAGAAAAATAAAATATTTATTATTTATTATTTCTTTATTCTTTGTTCTTTGTTCTTATACATGTAAGAAAATTGAGTTATAAAATCTAATACTTTTTTATCGTATTTATTCTTTATTCTTCACTAGATTTTGTACTCACATAAAAAATATTATATCTCCCTAATATAATGAAAATCGGTGAAAAATTTGAAATCCCATCAAAATAGTGTGCTTAATATCTTATTCTACTCTTTGAATAGGTTTTCATTGAAAGCATTTTTATGAAAATTGTTCTAATAAAAGCCTTATGAAATAATGTTCATGTTTAAACGTTATTGTTTCAAACACCATAAAATAGGGAGGGATTGTTAGAGAAATAATCAACATACCTAACTTTATCCTAACAAATTTGATTAAGTTTTTTGGGAATAAAGTATTTAAAGCATGAAAAGTATCTTTTATTATTAGATCTTGATAGATGCAAATGTTAAGTCTAATTTCAACACACGTTATAGCACCTTGTCATCTTGTTTTTGTTAGATAAGATTACACTAAAAATAGTCGATATATATTGTCTTTGACATTTCATAATACACTCCTTACTTATAAAAGTGCATAGAATATTATTTCATTTGACTACCAAGAGGATCTCACAATAAGTTTCCTTGAAGAGTCAATAAAAATTGTTTTACACCAACAAATTCTTTGAAAGGACAATTTCTCACTTTTTCATAGTTCATAAACCGAGTATGGTCTTGACTTATTTTCAAGAAAAGTTAAAAAATATTTGACAAAGGTCTAATAAGGGATGAGAAGTATAAGTTTTCTTCTCGTAAAAGCTTGTATTAAATATTGCCTCAAGAGTACTTAATATAACTCTTAAATGTTTATAAGAATAAAAGCATATGACAAAGAAATTCCCCCTTTCACAACGACTATTCAAATATTTTCAAATATTTTCTTTTCAAGCTCTTTATAAATGGGGTAATCTTGGAAAAAGGAAGAAATTTTGCATTAATAACTTTTGGCCAATTGTCAAAACTGAAATTGTAATTTTTAAAAAATAGAGATTTTGTAATATTTTTTGGAATTTATTCCAAAAAATTATGAAAAAATATAAAAATAAAAACATGCAAAAATTATATTTTTTAGCATAAGAGTCAATTACGTATTGAAAAAGTATCATCGGCGAGACGTTACTCTTATGAATTTTTATAAACATTTTTAATACATAATCAAATATCTCTTGTGTATTGTTCTTTCGAACTATAATAATAAAACTATAGCATTTTATTTGAAAGACAAAATATACAAAATCAAATTATAAACATAAAATTAATTTTAAAATATATAAACAAAATCAAAACAGTAATTAATGTAACATGTAGGACCGTGACTTACTCTAATATAATAAAGTGACTCTTAATACAATATAATTCAATGGAGAATAATTTCAAAAATATAAATTTATTTATTTTAAACTTCAATATTTCCATGAACTTATTTGGAATTTCAACATTTCTCCTCTTTGTGTGAACAAGAATAAAGAGAGTTAGATATATCATCAATTTGTGATATTGTCGTGCATACCTTTTATTTATCTTTATATCCATTTTTTCTCTATTTAAAATACAATTGAATAATAGACCATAACATACGAGTAATTGAAACAAAAAATAATATATTTTTTTAAAGTTTATTAAAATTATACTATATATAATACATTAAATTATTATTTGTTTATGTAGTATATGTTTATATTTCAAAATATATTCTAATATAATGAAACGTTATTTATTTTTACATCTAGGGTCCATAAATAAACACCTATACATATATCCACCACCCACAGTTTCGTTATAAACCAATTAAAAATATCAATTAAAAAGACGCAAATTTCATTTTTGAATAGACAACCTAGTTAATATCTTTATATTTTCAAAGGAACTTCAACAATATAAAATGAATAATGGTTAAGAGATGATGTAAAATGAATAATGGTTAAGAGACGGATATATGCTCATTTTCACAAAAAGTTGCATATAAAAATGAATTTATATTATTTAGTATGTTTATTTTTACGTCATATGCATGACAATTAACATACGAAAGTTTATACAAACATTTCTCCTAGTCCTAGACTTTTTCAACTAAACAAGTATTTACAAGACACTTTATCTAAAATATGACCAATATACAAACTTTTTATTAGTAAAAATATTAGATAAAACAAACTTTTTCTTGGTAAGCAATTATTAGATCTCAAAATATCACGATTTTTTATGGTTTCTATCACTCCATGCACACCTGAGGACACAAATGAAGAAGAAGAAAAAGAACAAGAATATGCTAGAAACATTATAGAAACTAGGGAATTTTTTTTAACAGACAAATGTTAATGAACACTATTTCCAACTACATGTCTAATTCTAAGGTGGTGAATTTTTCAGAAGTTTCATCATGAAGTTGAATCTCATATCTGTTGAGGTCATTGGTTGAGGCCACTTTGCTCCTTCCGGAACCTTAACACATTTGTAGCCATGGCCTTTGTAAAACATTGTGGCCACACGATTTTCTATGTCACAATGCAGTGCCATAGCACGACAGTTCCAACTTCTGGCATGAGACTCAGCCTTTTCTACCAGTTTTGTAGCTATTCCCTTCCTCTTAAAATTTTCACGAACTGCCAGATTTGATATGTATGCAATTCCAGTCCTGCAACACAGTAATTTACTTATATTCATCAATAAAGATCATAGCAAATGAAGTTGTTTTTTTATCCGATAAATATTAATCGTTAGTTTTTGTTAACGGAAGGAGTTGAATTTACGTTCTCTTCCATCTCTTTTCTAAATCCACCAAATCAACCTTGTTTTGAAGGGTAATCGATTGTTCTAAAGGTTTGTAAGATTATAACTCAGCAAAAGTTCCATATCGATTAGAGATAAAGTTATAAATATTATAAATCATGTTCTATATAAACTGATTTTGTGGGGTTGAAGTAATCTTAAAATCCTCTCATATATATATATATTAACACATGGTTCTAAAGAAATTTTCTGCATAAAGAGTTTATATATGACTCATATGCATAAAGTAGGTACCTTCTATGTCGCTGTGGCCCTTTTCTTGGTAGAAAGTCTGCAATATTGTCTACTGTTAATATACCAACCACATAGTCCTTGTTGAGACTGAATTTACCATCAAAATAACCAATCTTGTGACCCTCAGTTCCAAATGAAACGGACTCATCAAGTGGGGTGCCAATAACAGCCACCAAACACATTTTTCTGCAGTGTCTTGGCTTAAACAATCCTGATAATGTAGCCGCTAACATAGCTAATAACATATCTATCACCAATCTGTCTATTCTGAGCACAAAATCTAATGGGAAGGAATATTCAGGGAAGAAGCGTTTGCAGTGAGTCTCTACTACTTCCCAGTAGTCTTCTAACCTTGCCTCGCGGACAACAATTTCTGGTGACACTGCTGGGAACAAATCAGCAACTTCACTAGCCCTGCAAATTCCTGAACTCAAACACCAGATTCTTATCTTCTAGTTAAGTTTCCATCTGAGTATAGTAATAAATGGAAAGTTGAAGATAGAATCCAAATTATTCTTATGAAATTAAACTAATTAACAAATATAAGAGAGAAAAGTGATTTGAATGTGTGTCTTATTATGCATCGGAGATAGCTTAATTTCAGAAGAATAATTTGGATTCTATCAGTTGGAAAGTTGCATCTGCAGAATGCTTTGGATCATGTAAAAAATCAGAACCTATGAACTGAAAATGGAACTGCATTGCATGGTTTAATGTAACTATACTTATGTATGATGCTCCTCATTGTTGACTATAGTTAACTTGAAAAATGGTTTGAATTAGACGAAGTGAATGGAGAGAACTTTTCAATATTTTTCAGAAGGACAAAAAACAAAGCACAACCCAGTAATGCAATGAAGCTTAGCTATGAAGGCAGCACTGCAGAGGAGGTAACAATGTAGAGAAGTACCTGAGTTGGAGAGACAAAGGAGGGAGGAGCCATTGGAGGAAGGTGAAACCATGGAAGGGAAAGAGTTTGGTTTCTTAGAAGTGATATTGAAAGGTGAGAATTTGGTGAGAGTTGAAGATACAGAGAAATTCAAAGGAATAACTGACAGCATTTTGTGGAGGATCTGCTTTGTGGAACTCCCACATCGTTTGAAATATCTTTATACTGTTGTTTGGTATAAGAGAGAAAGACCATGGCATGTGTCAGTAGAGAACGTGATTAGCTGTTGTTTGTCACAGGTGGAAGAATACTTTTAATGAGTTATAATGATCACAATTTGTCCTTTTATTTTTTAAACATTAAATATAGAAAAATATTTTCACTTTTTTGTATATAAGATACTTTGAAAAAATGAAAATAAAAAACATATATCATATCAAGAAATTTAAAATATATGAGTGACTCTTTAAAATTAGGGAAAGGCACGTGTTGACTCCTAAAATTAATAAAACTCATTATTTCATTTCTAAGAAGCACATGTGACACGCCAATTTGTCAATCTTTACTTTTTTGTCGCCTATCTCTTGTGAATCTTCTTTTACTTGTCTTTCTTATAAATATGTCATGCATTAGCTATTTTGTCACGTTCAACTTGTCTGTATTCAATATTTCTCCAGAACATGTTAGATGATATTATGAGTGTTAGACAAAGTCCTATAGTGCATTGATTTCATGAAATGATAGGTGGCGGTGAAGACTTCACTTGCATTTGTTCTCTTCATTAGATGAAGATTCAATTTTTCTAAACCATGGATTAATGAAAGCTATTAGACAAAACCTTCAATCTTAGTCGTTGAGTCATATGAATCCAAATCATTTTAATAATTATAGTATTCAAAGAAGTAGTATATTACAATTCTGGAATGTTATAATGACTATAGTGAACTGTTTTCTAATAGACAATGTTAATGAATACTATTTCCTACTATATGTCTAACTAGAGTGGTGAATCTTTTAGAAGTTTCATCATGAAGTTGAATCTGATATCTGATGAGGTTCTTGGTTGAGGCCACTTTGCTCCTTGTGGAACCATGACACATTTGTAACCTTGGCCTTTGTATAACATTGTGGCCACAGGATTTTCCAAGTCACAATGCAGTGCAATAGCACGACAGTTCCAACTTCTCGCATGAGACTCAGCCCTTTCTATCAGTTTTTTAGCTATTCCCATCCTCCGAAAATTTTCTCTCACTGCAACATTTGATATGTATGCAACTCCAGTCCTACAATAAAGTTATTTGGTTATAGTCATCAATAAGAAGAAACTGTGCATGTGAGATGAAAGATTCTGTGTAATGAGTAACTTTTGTGCTATAGAGGGATATCATTCATTCAGCTTTTGCTTCTAAGACAAAAGACTCGGCCAATTGTAACTTTCTGGGAAACATTTCGGCAGTTTTTGGTGCTGGTTTAAGTATTACTTTTAGCGAACATGTTCTTCTGCTTGATGCAGAAAAATATTTTGCAGAGAATACACTTCCAACACTTGATGAGAACATGCTGCACAATTCCTTAACTGAATTCCCTAAAACGTTTTGTGCCTCTTCAAGGGACAATGCTCTCTTTCCAAACAAAACTCAACTTTTTAGGTCATTATTTATATATATGAAAAAGAGCATGGTTATAAATGCTTTCAACACACACATACACATATATATAGATATTATACAAGGAAAGTTTTCTGCATAAAGTTTTGAGATCTGACCATTATGCACCCAACAGAGAGAATGGACAAGCAAATTTAACTCAAACAGGAACACAACAACCCACATCAAATTGAAGCTTATAACCATGAAATGCACCATTTATTGTTTCATGGTCAAACAACGAATCAATGTTTCACTATTGACTTCCAAATTGAAATTCTGTGTGTTGAGGTAGTAATTTTATCAGCAAAGGTACAAACACAAAATGATTAATTTATTTAAAAGTCATTTTCTTAATGAAGATGATGAACTATGAAGGCAAACACACATAAAACCAAAAGTTCAAAGCATTATAATAACTTCAGTCCTTAAATAACCCTTTGTTACAGGTTGCTGAATAGTTGTATTAGTTGATTTCAGTTGGTTAGTGGTTGAGTTTAGTTAATTTCCATTGCAATTCCCTCTTGTACCATCATCACCTAATCATTCAATACAGTGACATACTTGAATGGAAGTAAAGCTATGCCACATGGAGTTATTGCAATTTTTTCCTCAAAATGATGATATCCCTTACTAGTCCAAGTTCCAAAAGTGAGTGTTGCACATACCTTCTATGTCTCCTTGGCCCCTTTCTTGGTAGAAAGTCTGCATTATTGTCTACTGTCAATATACCAGCCACATAACCCTTGTTGGGACTGAATTTTCCATCAAAACTACCAATTTTGTTTCCAAATGAAAAAGACTCATCAAGTGAGGTCCCAATAACAGCCACCAAACAGATTTTTCTGCAGTGTCTTGGCCTGAAGAATCCTGCTAAAATACCTGCTAACATAGCCACCAACAATCTGTCTATTCTGAGCACAAAATCTAATGGGAAGGAATATTCAGGGAAGAAGCACTTGCAGTGAGTCTCTGCCACTCCCCAATAGTCCTCCAACCTTGCCTCCCGGACAATAATTTCAGGACACACTGCTGGGAACAAATCAGCAACTTCACTAGCCCTGCAAATTCCTGAATTCAAAAACCAGACTTTTATTTATCTCCTACTCAAATTTCCATCAGAGTATAATAAATGGAACTGCTATTTTCTCCTACTGCAGAATGCTTTGCATCAGGTGAAATCAAAACCTAAGAAGTGAACATGGAACTACATGATTTGATGTAGCTATACTTATGTATGATGCTCCACATTGTTGACTATGGTCAACTTGAAAAAGGGTTTGAATAAGATGAATTGAATGGAGAAAATTTCCCAATAACTTTCAGAAGGGTTAGAAATTAATCACAACCCAGTGATGCAATGATGCTTAACACTGAAACCAGCCCTGTAGAACAGGTAAGTGTGCAGAGAAGTACCTGAGTTGGGGAGAGAAAGGAGAGAGGAATCATTGGAGAAAGGTGAAATCTTGGAAGGGAAAGAGTTTGATTTCTTAGAAGTGATATTGAAAGGTGAGAATTTGGTGAGAGTTGAGGATACAGAGATATCAAAGGGAATAATAGACAGCATTTCGAGGAGGGTCTCTGTGTCTGGTCTGGAACTCCCACTTCATTGGAAATATCTAATGTTTGTGTTTGTGTTTGGTATAAGAGAGAGTTAGTTACATGTAACATGGCATGTGCGACTACGAAGTCAAGACAAAAGAAGGTGAATCAAGTAGGATGAGGTGTTGTTTGTTATATAGGTAAGAGAATTCTTTTCTGGTTAGAAAAAATGAGAACGTTCTTTTTAAGACTTTCGATATAATCGAAAATATATTTCAACAAAAAATTTTGTTAAGATTTTAACAGTGGCACCGATGTTTTAAAAATTTTATTAGAAAAAGCTTTACTAAAGGAAACGTTACATGGAAGTGAAAATTTAATTAGAGAGAGAAAGGGAAAAAGGGAGAAAGCAAGAAAGGGAGAAACATAGAAGCGAAAGAGAGCGAGACAACGCAACTGGTTGTCGCTGGAGTCACCAGATTTAGAGATGCACTGACTTGAAATTGTCGTCGGTAAGTATTTCGCCGTCCACATCGGAGGACACTTACAGTATTCCCATACACTATCCTTATTCATCCACCTCGTTGCATTCAGAGTTGGGAGTGGGTTTGCGGAGACTACGGCCACCTTCTGTCGTCGACGGCAAGGATTTCATCCTCCACAGCGTTGCATTGTAAGTTTGCTTTGCTTCCATTAGACATTTCCCTACGGTGTTCGATGATGATGAATTTAATTTCGTTTTCGTAAAGTTTTGAGCTTTTGTGCGAAAAACTTGGTTTTGAAGATGTTCGTTTTTCGTGGAAGTTTGGAAAACTTATTTGGTGGTGTTGTCGTGAGTGTTTTGTGCATTTTTAGTGGCCATTGTTGTAGTTCGTGGTTGTGTGTTCTAGAGTTGTGGCTCTTTGCAAATTTTGAAGAAAGCACATTTGTGTATTTTCGTATTTGGGTGCTTGTGTGTTGTTGTTTGGATTTTTTTCATTTTCTATTTCAGTGTGATGTATGCAATAACATTTGTGTTATTTGTTTGGCAGGAAGAACTACAACAGAAAAGACAGCAATACATTTGGGATTGGATTCTAGATGTTGACAACATCCACAAGCATGACATCCTTCAATACTATGACGTCTTTGCTAAAAGTTAGTTGTTATCGAAGTTCTTTGATGATATTGTAAAGCACTTCCAAGAGCAAAATTCTAGATTGAACAAGAATGAAATGAATATAGTAGATCCCCTGATTTTTTGTAATGGGTACCCACATGAAGGACATAAGTGTTGTTGAAGTTCGGCTGAATATTAATTTGGAACTCTGTTTTTCATTTATATGATAACAGTTTTTATATATCTGCAACTGCAGTGTAGAAATTGCAACAATACTTCCCACATTTGAATGCTTGAGTCCCCACTTATTTAAGCTTTTATGTAATTTATAATTTTGAAGGACCAAAACCACCTACGTTAGTCAATATACAATGTTTAGGTTATGGAAATTGTATGATGTAGAATGTGTGTAAGTGAATGCATTGTGTGATCACAAAACCATATTGAATTTTTATTTTAAAAGATGCAATTGCAATCCAAAATTTACAACACTAGTCCCTAGATAATAATTCTTAACTCCCCATTTACTGATGAGTTGAGGATTTTGACAACTTTCAAGCAACATAAGCACAGACTATGGTGGATATGTAGTGTTTCTTTTATTGAAATTGTATGAAGGACAATGTGTGTTATGATATTTTAATTTTTTAACCACCTGCAAGAGCAATTAGGAATTTGCAACACTGCTCCCCACATATCATTAGTTGACTACCCATTTACGGGTTGAGTTGATGATTTTGACAATTGTCAAATAAGACAAGCACCGACGTTAGTAAATAGAAATTGAATGATGAAAATTTTCTTAAAGTGGGTGAATTGTGTGATCCCAATACTATATTTAACTTACTTTTAAAAAAATCTGCAACCTCGGAACATAATGCCAACTTAACTCCCCATATATTAATGTTTGACTCCCAATTATGTATGGCATGAGTATTTTGGCAGTTGTCATGTAAGACAACAACCCACCCACTTAAGTGAATGGAGAATGGATGATGGAAAATTTGTTTAAGTGGGTGAATTGTGTTATCCCAATACGATATTTAACCTAGTTTTAAAAAAATATGTAACCTTAAAACATAATGTCCAACTTAACTCCACACATTTTAATGCTTAACTCCCCACTTACGTATGACATGAGTATTTTGGTAATTGTCAAGTAAGAAAGCACACACGTTAGTGAATGAAAATTGGATGATGAAAAATTTGTTTAAGTGGGTGAATTGTGTGATCCCAATATGATATTTAATTTAATTTTAAAAATATCTGGAACCTGGAAACATAATGTCCAACTAAACTCCCCACATATTAATTCTTGAGTCCCCAGTAACGTATGACTTGAGTATTTTATCAATTATCAAGTAAGAAAGCACCCACGTAAGTGAATGGAGATTGGATAATGGAACATTTGTTTAAGTGGGTGAATTGTGTGATCCTAATACGATATTTAAATTAGTTTTAAAAGTATCTGCAACCTGGATACATAATGTTCAACTTAACTCCCCGCATATTAATTCCTGACTCCCTAGTTACGTATGACTTGAGTATTTTGTCAATTGTCAAATAAGAAAGCACCCACGTCAGTCAATGGAAATTGGAAGCTGAAAAATTTGTTTAAGTGGGTGAATTATGTGATCCCAATATGATATTTAAATTAGTTTTAAAAAGGATTAATTAGACTTTTGATCCTCTACTTTATATGCGAGGTTCATTTTGGTCCTCTTATTTTTTCGGGGTTCAATTTAGTCCCCTAGTTTGTGTAGGAGGTTCAATTCAGTCCTGTGTGTTAACAGCGTTAAAAAAATTAAC
>Ga0099822_1008879_pt1 | contig 12784 bp, 5 predicted proteins | sample CowpeawhiteBW_FD_76839 | JGI IMG/M metagenome (GOLD analysis project Ga0099822, IMG submission 76839) | Root nodule microbial communities of legume samples collected from California USA - Cow pea white BW | ecosystem: Host-associated > Plants > Roots > Nodule | place: USA: California | collected... | reverse complement strand
CTAAAAAAAATTTTTTTTTAAAAAAAAAAAAAAAAAAAGAGAACACACACAATAAAAATAGAAACAATAAAAAAAAAAAAAATATATATATATATATATATATATATATATATATATATATATATATATATATATGATCATGACTATTACTTTGCAATGTATAACAATTATAAACTCTTAATAGATCATCGTAAAAAGTGTCTAATTGAATAGTCATTTTAATTAAAATAGTTCCCACAAAATAATGATTTAAATTCCTACCAAAAGAAATGTTTATATCAAATATTGTAACTTACCATAACTAAAACTAAAAGTGCTTCTACATGAGAATTGTTGTGAAGAAAAAATTATATGAAGAATGGTAGAAAGGAATGGCAAATTGGAAAAAGAGAAAAAAAACAGAAATGATTAGATGGAGAAAAATAGTGTAGAAGTAAAGAGATTTTGAACATGAGTGTAAAAAATCCTGCACTTATTATTATAACAATAACTTTTGCACTTTAATTCTAGAAGTTTTCCCTTCTCATTCATGCATGGGGCCCAAAGCACCTTGTTCTTCCTCCCAAGGAATGGTGCATATAGTCTGCACCATAAATTGCTGCACAGATAAAATGATAAGATTAATTATGGTGGGGTCTTGTGTTTTTTCTTTCAAGAAATGAAGATGACCACAGTTTGAACATTGAATCAGTGTTTGAAATGTTTGAAATATTGCATCCATGGTAGGGTTGAAGATTCCTTCAATGCTCTACTGCTGCTGCTCCTCCTAAATCATGGTTGCAACAATCCGTTGAGAACAGTTATTTTGACTCAAAACATATACATGCTCACCAACTATTTGATCCAATGTTTTGAATGTATTTCGTGTACCAGTGAAGAAAATACATAAAATGTACGTGGATTGCAGTTAAAAAAAATTAAGTTTGGTTTAATGAAAATGAAAATTTTATTCAATGAAAAAATTTTATGATTTTGTTTTGAAAGTAACTTTTCATTGAAGTTCAATAAAATAGAACAAAAATTTATTAAATGAGACTTTCAATATAAAGTAAACTTAGGTTATTAAATGAGACTTTCAATATAAAGTAAACTTAGGTTTGAGCTTTCAAATTGAAAATTAAACACACACTAAATTTATCTGAATTAACATTTTATTTTAAAATTTAAAATTTAAAATTTAAATTTGAATTTAACATGACCTATTTTAATTTCAATTTGATATACCCAAAATTTGCATGTTCTATCTAACTATTCACAAGAGAAAAATACTTGTTTTATTAATTTTTAACATTTAATTATTATTTATTGACAACAAAAAGAATACAAAATAAATAAGAATATTTTAATAAAAAAAAAAACAATTCAAAGGAATTCTTATGAAAAGACAATGTGAATTTCTCAGAAAGGTTTTTACACATAAGGATGGAAGTAGTATTTTATTGTATCTAACTCTTTCAAAGTAACAAATAATAGAAAGTAAAATAAAGAAAGTGTGCATTAGTATTGATTTTTAAATCCCTATTATACATGTATGAAGTGCATATGTATAATAGTTTGATGTATTTTTGTGCCTTTGATCTCGTAGAGAAAAGATTCCGAAATTTGCGTGTGAAGACTTCAAACAAAAAGTAGAGGAATGAATGAACATGAGTCACCCCATAACCTTACCATTAGATTTGAAGCTCTTGAGAAATTATGATTTGGGTGCCAAGTGATTGATTCAGACTTAAAATGTTGCACTCTTTCAATTTGTGAAGATTGACTGTCATATATATACAAAATCACTTTTTTTTTAAGAATTGAATTAAAATATGAACCCAAACTTTAAGATGAAATGATTATGATATACAAATAAAATATAACGTAAATGGATCATTTTAATTCAATAACACAAAATTAAAGGTAAAACATGTTTTTTTTTTTGTTTTTAAAATATTTTAAAAAATTGTTTCATAATTAAATTAAATTACGTACTTATTTTACTTTTGTAAGTAAAATATTTTACTTATTTTAAAACATTTTTTAGTAAGTAAAGGATTTTTAAAAATTATTTAGCTGAAACGTTTGTTTGTTATCTTAAAAACATTTTATATATTTTTTGTTGAGGAGGATTTTAACGTTATTTTGCAGAGATAAAATATGTCTTAGAAATTTAAGTGTAAGTTTAAGTCACATCAATTAATTATTTTAAAGTTTTGGAGTTTTGGACCGAAAGTTATATTCATCTTTAAATTATATGGATTAAGATTAGGTCTTATTGATTTATTTTATCTCATAAAACTTATCTTTAAAGACTCATCAATAAATATATAATTTAATTTAAGAATGAAACACAAATTTTTAAAATAATTTAAAAAGACAAAGTATTTAACTTTAGAACTAATTGTTTAAAATGAAGATCCTATTGTCCAATCTTATATTTTTAATTGAGGTGAGATCTCCGACTAAAATATTTTATATGAATTAACTGGTTTTATTAATAATTGATTTAAAATTTCTAAATATAATATTTTATATAATATGATTCTTAGTAAATAATACTGAATAAGTGAGATGTAAATTATTAAAAGAAAAAGATTGAAAGGGCTATTAGACCGTTGCTAACGTGCATTTACCTATTATTCTTCTTATGGTGTGAATGAATTAAAAAAATGTGAAGCAGTAGAATTTGTTTGTTTGTGAAAAGCAAAGAAAGAAGAAAAAAAAGAAGGTAAAAATGATTATTTAATAAGAAGGCAATGACGTAGGGGATGATTGCAAATGTAACTAAAGAGAGTTGGCATAATTGAAAGGATGAATGAAAATGGTTTGAAAAAATGGCCCTTTTCATCACTTTCATGGGGTTTTCTTAAATGCCTCTCTTTGACTTCAAAATCCCGTGCTTGACATGCAACTTACCTACTCCCTCATTACTCATTCTTCTTCTTCTAAATTTTTCCAACATTCTTCTCCTTTTCCTTTTAGCAACCACAACGATCCCACTTAGAAAAATAAATTAATTTAGTGCTAAGGCTGCCCAAAATTTTCTTCTATTACACTTAAAACAAATGATGGATAACAATGATTTTTCATTGCAAATATTTTACTAATTTTGATAAGAATTTAACTGTTAGTCTAAATTTTATAAAATATAAAAATTTATAAATTTATTATCTTAAGATTTCAGATTAAAAATGTTCTTAATAATTAGATTTCATTACTATTTTGTCATTCCAATAAAGATCGATGGTTATCAATAGCTATCAAATTTCACCTTTTTTTTGCCATTTTATTATGTTTGATTTTGGTGTTATAAAGTTTGTTGAGAATATTTCTTGATATTATTTTTATTTAAATTCTTTTTAGAAAAAAAATATTTTTACAGGAATATAAAAATATATTTATTTATTACTTTAATTTAATAAATTAAAATCAGAACATTATAAATATATTTGATATTTTTTCACATTATTTTCTTCTATGTATAAAATATATAAATAACATATCTCATTTTTTTTCAAAACTCAATCAAAGTCTTTATGAGCTTTTCTTTCTTCTCAAATTGACAACATGACTTTGAAATGCGCTTCCATTGTTAATATGTATAGAGCATAAGATATTTATATATATGTTTTATGGAAAGGAAAATAAATAAATAAAAGAGAAAACACAAATTTATGAGAAATAAATAAAGACAGAAAAATTGTAAATACAAGTAGAAAATAAAGTAGTCTTGTTAAAGAAAAACACAAATAAACACATACTTATGAATACAAGTAAATTAATATATATATATATATATATATATATATATATATATATATATATACTGATTATAAGATTCATTCACTTTTTATTTCTTTTTCTTTTTTTTATCAACTATTTTGATTTTATTTCATCTCTTATTTCTTCATCTTTCTCTTCAAAATAAGTGTCGACAAATAGATGTCTACCAATCATTTTTATTTAACCTAGTTGTGTCTCTTTTCATGATTTAATGAGAAACTATTGAATAAAAGATCTTTGCAAAAGGTATAATCATGAGAAAAATGTTAAATAATGATTTTCTTTTCAGAATGAATTAATACCAATGGTCCCTATAGCCACTTTTTTTAAATTATATTATTCACTGGCATTTAATGTTGGCAGATTCTGTTTGAAATTTTCTTCCATTATGTACTGAATTACTATCTAAGTGGTACATAGGAAGTGTGGTCCCTCAGTGAATTCAAGTAATTCCTTATTTTAATCTACTTTTTTTTTCCTTCCTTATCGTAACTTTCTTTTTCTTTGTACTGTATTTCTTTTCCTTCTACTTTCTTTTATTTTAAATTTTTGGATAAATGAGTAAGAGTGATTTTTTATCTATCAATATTTTATTTTGAAGAAGTTTCTATTTAATATAAAATAGTTATGTTCATAATATTTTGATAGCATATATGAATAATATGAATAATGTGATAACCTAGAGACTGATCTTTTAAAAGGAGAAAATTATGATATTTTAACAATAAAATGTATAAGCTATAAATATAACTTTAATAACTAGTTAATTTTTATAAAACTATTATCTTTCTTTACCCTCTCTAGTTTTTTAGTTTAATTTTCATCTACATGAAGAGCTTTATACAACTGTCCATTTAAAGATTAAACGAAATAAGTTTTGTTTAGTATCTTTTTAGATTTTGAGTACTTGGGTTACATGTGGCTCTAGATTGTTCTTCGTGAATCTTTGTTGCTTTGTGATCATAATGATGTGCTTAGAACTATAATCGAGATTTTGATTATTTGTCAAGGTGATCCTATGCGGTTTAGAGTTCTAGGGAGCTCCTGTTAAGAAAAAGGACTTGTGTCTGAGACAATGAAAGCTAGCCTTTTCATGTAATTAAAGTGTTGTTCAAAGAGTTGAAATAGACGATTCTATGAATTGATGACATGAATTTACCATGTTTGAAAGTTTGTTTTAAACTGGAGTTGTTTGAGATAATTGTGGATGTGTTAAATGATTAAAGTGGTTGAGAAAATGTGTAACTTGATGTGCTGTGATTTCTCTACATTTTTATGCTTAAAGGGATTTTTTTCTAAATGGAATGATTTGAATTAGAAGATGGAGTTTTAGTATAAAAAGTGTGGAATCATTTAAACAAAACAATTTGAGCATCTTAATGTAGAAAAATCATATTTTTGTGTTTATCCTTGTAAAACTTAAGTTGTAGTGTTAATAGGAACTTCTCTACGAGACCTTTGACTGACTAAATTTGGCACTTCTTGAGCTAAGAGATTGATATATTAAAACATTGTGAAATTTATTAAGTAGGAAATAACAGAACAAGTGTCAAAATGCTTAATTAAAATTCAAAGTTGTAGTTTTCGCTTTTGGTATGTCGTCAGGCACCATTGCAACGTTGTTATGCGCCACTTAAACAATGACCACAAACTGGGGGTGTTGGGCACCACTTTTGGACCTCTGGGTGCTCCCAAATTAGTGAGTTCCAAGAGGTCATACGTCGGGCACCACTTTTCCAATGACAAGCGCCACCTTGTTTTACTAGTATAAGTTATCTCGGAAAAAAGTGGGATTCTCGCTTCGTTAATCATTGGATGTAGATGAAATTTTGACAAGTCCTAGAGATATGAATCTTTAGTTTGACTGTTGAGATTTTTTATTTGAGGTCTGCGGTTAGAGAAATGTTGTTCACCATTTTGATGTACTTAATAGAAAATAAATGATATAACTTTTAATGTTTCCTTTAAGTTAAATGATATTTGGTGAGTTTGGAGGGAAGTTAGATATCTTTATTGAATGTTTAGCCTTGAATAAATTGTTGTGTGATATAGCAAGTATATGAATGAATGATAATAATGTAGATTGCTGAACGTGATATTATGATGATGGAAATGGTGATATATAGTGATTTCCCAAGGAGGGAATCCTATCATGTGTGATTCACTAGGGTGTGTCTTGAGGTAAGGAATGTTTCATTATGTGAAGCTATCCTGAACTCAACTAATCATTTATACTCATGGGAAGAAGATTAGGTGGTGAGAGTGACAGAAGGTCTTATCATAAGGATGACCCAAGGATCTTATGACCGTGACAAGGACTAACCTTGCGTGTAGTAGCTCAGTATGGAGCAATGTATTACCACCACAAGTGCATGACTTCACGAGTTTGACTTAAGTGCATGTATCCGTATGAACTGAGTCTAGAAGAATCTGATTGTATGTATGATATTGTGTGATGACGATAATTATATATAATGTGCAAATTAAATCTTAGTATATTGTGTTTACCTATATCTCTTTTTTAGCTAGCTTACCCTTCTTTACTTTATTGGTTCTGTTGTGTGTTGTATCTTCTTTTATTGTGTCTTGATCCAAGCTCTCTATAAGAAGTTATGAGCATTTGAAAATTTTTTACTAAATTTTTGTATCTCAAAATTTATCAGTATTCTATCAAATGATGTAAGGACTCTACAATCAAATATATACAAAAAGAAATTACCATAAAAAATTGGATCAAAAAGAAATTTTTATCTATTTTAATGATTTTTACAAAATCGAGTAAGAAGAAAAAAAAAATACAACAAAATATTAGTTTTCTAGGTGTAAGTAATTTGGTGAAAATAAAAACTACACCAACAAACAAATTCAGTGGAAACATTTATACATTGTCGTGACTAAAATCCAAAACACAACCACAATTTCATTTTTTATATTATAATGAAGATATAGAGTGTATACCTCAATAACTCACGTAGACCTATAAAAAATTCAATCTAATAGGAGGAAAGCGCTCACCACTCCAAACACCTGCAACCATTGATTCATACCATTAAAACAAAATTCAAAACATCCACTAATATGCACGCAATACTATCAGAGAAGTTAATAGTAATTTTATTGGAATAAATCTATAAAAAACATATGTGTAATACTGTCTCTGATTTTTATGTTGAAAATTTTCAATATTCAAACTAGGGAAGATAGGGTAGTTTCATTTATAGACTTAATATGACAAGTTCCATATGTTAATTAGTTTAAAGTGAATACTGATGGTGCAACTAGAGGTTGTTTTGATTTGTCTTCCCGAATATGTGGGGATTTTTTCAGATTTTTTAGAGATACAAAATTCTATTTATGCTGAGTAATTGAGTGTCATTTATGCTTTGAAGCATGCTTGGAGGGAGAGCTTTCAAAGGTTTTGGTTGAAAAATGATTCTTCTTTACTTTGTCATGTACTTTTGTGATCCCTTGGAGTTTAAAAGGGATATGATGTCGATGCTTCTTGTATTTTTGTACGTCTATGTAGTTCAAATTGTCTCATATTTAGCTAATTTAACTTTCACTCACAAAGAACAATATAAGTGGTTTGCCTTCTTCATGTATTTATTTAGATTTTTTTTTCATATGGTTTGCCTATGCCTCGTGAAGTATAAATTTTATTACGGGTTTGATACAGTCTCCATACTTTGTATTCTTTTTTTTTCTTTTAGTACATTTTCATGTGATGACAAAGATAGATGGACTTTGAGGTGTGAACATCATTGAGATGTCAAAGTTCATAATGATATCTAAATGACCTTATCTTAAAACCACTATTGAAAAAAAAAAACAAAAAAATATGAGAAATTGCATTGAAATCGCAATAAGAAAGAAAACTAAAAACCCTAATTTCAATAATTTTACATCGGATTATTTGAAATTTGATGTAAAATTTAATATTTAACTCAAGATAAATGTCAAGACAATTTGATGTAAAAAAAAGTTCACTTATTTAAAAAAAAATAAAATATTACTGTATATTATTTTCGTCATGTATTCGAGGTATATAATAGTAATAAGTATTCTAATGCCTCGTATTTATTTTATTTTTGCTTACCCAAAAACACAATAGTAAAGTTTAAAGAAAATGTTGAAATAAAAAACGAATAAAATAGTTCAATTACGTTATAAATACATTTCACCAAGAACAAACTTGATAAAGAGCTTCAGAAGTGATCTCGATAAGAATCCAAAAAGAGAGCAAAAAGAGGGAACATCAATTTTAAATCTTAATTTCTTTTTAAAAATATTTTCAAATAAAATATATTCTATCCTTCAATCAAACCTATTTTAACTTCATTTTTTATTCTAATAAAAAAAATTACACAGAATAAACATGGTAGAATCAAACCTTTATTTTATTCTAAGCAATTACAAACTCTTCATCCCTATTTACTTCGCATGCAAAAGTAGTTTTAGAAAGAGGTTAGCAGAAAAAGAAAAGGTTCTATATTGAACAAATATTTAACAGATGATAAATGATAGATTTATGAATAACTCTTTTTTTTTTCACAAAATAATAATTGAAAACAAACAAGTGATATCTTTTTGATGAACCAATTTGTATATTTAGAATATGAAAAGTATAGAATAATTGCATGTGATGTGAATGATACAGAAGTTCTTGGGGCCTAATGATGGAGAAATGAGGTTGTTGGAAGCATAGACTAGAAAACAACCCTTTTCTAACCCTCCACTTCATCATGTTCCCATCAAAAATGGTAGCTGCACACTAATCATGCTTATAAATCAAAAGTATCCATTTTCTTTATTAATGAAAGTTAATTAGTCTGTGTGGTGGAAAAGGACCAATGTATTGAAACTGCTAAGTTATGGTGTTTTCTTAATTAGCATGCATTCATGTATTTCTGGAATAGTGTCAGTGACAACACACTTAGACTATAAAACGTATTCATAATCTTTTCAGGATTTGTTAATCACACGTCACCTCTTAAGTATGTGTCTTTCATCAAATAGGTTGTTTTAATCATAATAAAATTATACATGTTTTCATTGTTGGATTTTTTTTTATACGTTAATGAATCATATGTAAATAATGTAAGAAGTATTTGTAAGTTTTTTTCCTTTATAAATGTTACTTAACTTTTTCTTTTTTATGTAATGTGAAATTTTTAACTCAAACTTTTAATATTATTTTGTTGAGATAAATGACTATTAGTTCATACTTTAAGTGATTATTAAACATAATGGATTGATAAAGTATGAAAAAAATATTCAAGAATATAATTGTAAAATACAAAAAAAAAAAATCTTGAATAGTTTAATTTTTTAGATAATGAGTGTTTTCTAATTGATTTGACCGTGTTCTCTTAAGTCCTTTGAAGTTTGATGTAATTTAAATTCTTTTATTGTTTGTGAGACAAACAGAATCAGGTAAGACAAACTATTTCGAATTTAATTATTGTTGAATTGATTAAGCATGTTTTTACTCATTAAATTTTAATTTAAAATTAAAATTTGTTACCATCAAAGTTTTAATATATTTTATTCTCAAACTTTAAAAATAAATGAACGTAATAATTTGTAATCATTCAAATATTTTGATTTTTAAATTTTAAAAATAAAGAAATATAATCGTTCTAACTCTTTTGATATACTCTTTTAATATGTCAAACGGGTTATGCTAAACATTAACTTGTTTACATCAATTTATACATTTTTGTTTTGATGTATACTGAAAAACGTATTTGACACGTTAAAATTATTTGTAATCATTCAAATATTTTAGTTTTTAAATTTTAAAAATAAATGAATATTATCGTTCTAACTCTTTTGATATGTTAAACGTGTCATGCTAATATTAAGTTATTTATATTAATCAACATATTTTCGCTTTGATGTATATTGAAAAATGCATTTGACACGTTAAAATTTTTTAACATAATTAAACTAAAAATTATATTTATTTATTTTTAAAGTTCGAGATTTAAAATATATCAAATTTTGAATAAAGATACGTCAAAGTTCAGGATTAAAAAGATAGTTAATTCTTGTTGAATATTAGATATTACAACAACTGTTATGTGGTATTGGATTGATTTTGATTAATGAAAATATTACAAAAAGAATTAAATCTATACAAGTAAAAGGAAATTTGGAAATATAAATAAGATTTATATAAACTTTTAGAAATCAAATTATAAAAGGTTTAATTGTGTTCTGATTTCATAATAAATTTTAAAATTTTTCATTGAGTTTCTATCAAATTTTATTGGTCTATTGAGTTCTTATAATTTATTTTTTTTTAATTAAGCCTATGTTGTTAGATTTTACTAACAGCATGATTATATGATGTGACAATTATCTTACACACTTATCTACTTAAATAATGTCGCTAAATGATATATTTATTACAACATATTCTAACGAAGAGGATCTCTTTTCAAGATTGGTTATATTTAACTAAAATTATTGTTAAAGCAAATTAAAATAATTAAACCTTATAAAAGTTTCTTGAACAACTTTTATGCTTTGTCATAATTCACTTCATTTTTCATACATTAATAAATTCCTGTCATTGTTATTATTACTATTGTGATAAAATTATAATAAAATAATCATTTTGGTTCTGAATAAGTAATAATTAATTTCGGAAACGGAAGTCAAGTCATTCTCTCCCACCACCGCCCTCAACGACTACTTATTTTGAATATAGTTTCCAAATGGACAATTTTGTCCCTCATTGTGTCACCATCTTGGAGGAGCGTTTTCTTAAATAGATTTGTTTTATACAATATTGAAACATTGATAAATATATTCTACATGTTGATATATGATTATTAAATGATAATGAAAATAATAATTTTCTATATTTGTTAACTTTTTTTATGAACTTATAAAAATTTGAAGTTGTTGACAAAAGAAACAAATTGGATTGGAGCAAAAACAAATGATTAGTGTGTTAGTTTGGTTTTTCTATTGCAAAATGCTTATCTGATATTTAATTCAAAATAAGAACATCAATACATAATGAAATGAAATAAAAAAATGTGACTAACATAAAGTTGTGAGGTCCTAACAAATGTATGAGCAACATGGTTAGTTTATTTATTGATAAACCTAATAACCACTTAATTTTAAACATTGACCTAACTTTCTCTGTATATTTCCTACATTCTTATTTATATATATATATATATATATATATATATATATATATATAATTATTATTATTATTATTATTATTATTATTATTATTTTTATCTTGATCTTTCAAGTAACACGTCGCATTGTGTATTGTAATTTGATTTAAAATCATGCATTTTCAAAATGGAGACGAATATTCAAAATATATTAAAAGTAAGAATGCATGTCAGTTATTTTCTGACAAAAATATGTATGTATAAAATCTAATTTAATGTATTCTCAATAATTTTTAATAAACTAATTTACAATGCGTATGAATAATTTAAATTATTACAAAACTAAACAACATAACTGGATGTATTTGTCTTCGAAAAAAGAAATAAAGAGAAAGAAAATAATACTGTCTGAAAAATGTTAGATTAATAATGTAAATCATATCTTTAACCTTTACTTAACACGACCATTCTATTTTAACCTTATATTTTTATTTAAAAGCAATCATTTCTCCATAAACAAAAAAAGGACAATTTAGGGATTTCAGTTTGCAATATTCATAACGGTCATCTTTCTTTCCTCTTTGAGTTATTCCAATTCAAACACTCTTCATCTTCCCTTCACTCTCCATCCAACATTTGAATCTAAACTCTCTCTCTTTCTCTCTCCCTCTCCTGAATTTTTCATTCTTGAAAAAAAAAATGAGGCAAAAGTTCAACAACACAGATTCTAGTGGGTTCTTGGGAAGCATTTCTTCTAATTTTCTCAGATCAATCTCTTCTTCTAATCGCAAACCCAGTTCTTCTTCCTTTAAAAAACACAAATTCCTCAATTCCGACGTTGAAAACACCCCCCCTGCCCATCCAAACATTTCCCTCAATCACCATCAACAATTGAAGCCCCAAGACCCTTTTTCCCACAACAACCCACATGTGAAGGCAAGTTCAAAAAATTTGCATCCTTTTGGGTCACATTTCAACTTTCAAGATGTAATCTTTAGCATCAGAAACTATTGTGTAAACAAATATTGTTTTTTGCTAATTATATGTTGTGTATTTTGGAGCAGGTTGTTGTGAGAATTAAGCCTGAAAATATCAATGGAAAAGAGGAAGATTGGGAAATTAAGGTTTCTCCTAAAGCCCTGTGTATTGGGGACATAAAGTTCATGTTTGATGAAGTTTTTGATGTCAATTCCAATCAGGTAGGAACTTAACATCATTGTGTGATTGGGATTCTTGTTTTAAATCTTAAAAAAAGTAATTTGAAATTACATCAGTTTGCTGTAATAATGAGGGAATGGAGAATTGGCCTTTATCTATTCCATGTTCTTGCTGCCTGGTTTGCTTTTAGGGGAAGATCAATCTTGAATTTGATTTATGAGTTGTTGTATGTTCAGGAAGATGTTTTTCAGTCAGTGGGTGTTCCCTTGGTTAGAAACGCCTTAGCTGGTTACAACACTACAATTCTGTCATTTGGCCAGGTACATACGGTTGCTTGCTAGGTTTTAAACTTTCTTAGTGACAAAACGAGTGTCACTTTTTGATGCAATAGTGAGGATTCTTTTTCCTTTCTCACATGTGTTGTGCTTCTTTACTAGTCTGGGAGTGGAAAGACTTACACAATGTGGGGTCCCCCAAGTGCCATGGTTGATGAGTCCTCGTGTTCTAGTCAATTGGGAGTTGTTCCTCGAATCTTCAGAATGTTACTTTCTGAGCTAGAGAGAGTATGCTCTATCTTCTACTTAAATTGCCAATTTTTTGCATATATATGTATATGTGTGTGTCTATCTATCTATATATATATATATATATATATATATATATATATATATATATATATATATATATATATATTTTTTTTTTTTTTTTTTTTTTTTTGT
>Ga0099822_1008876_pt1 | contig 12785 bp, 5 predicted proteins | sample CowpeawhiteBW_FD_76839 | JGI IMG/M metagenome (GOLD analysis project Ga0099822, IMG submission 76839) | Root nodule microbial communities of legume samples collected from California USA - Cow pea white BW | ecosystem: Host-associated > Plants > Roots > Nodule | place: USA: California | collected... | reverse complement strand
TATATATATATATATATATATATATATATATATATATCTATAATTTTAGATTCGTATTGTCCCTCATGTGTTCTAAATGTTGTCTTCCTCCACATCTTCATCCCTCATCCTTATTTGATAATAGTCGGCTTTGAGGTCAAGTTTTGAAGACACTATATCCCTTGATAATTCATTCAACAACTCTTCTACAATAGGAATAGGGAACTTGTTTCCAATGGCAATCTTGTTCAAAGCCCTATAGTTAACATAAAACCTCCAAGCACTATCCTTCCCTTTAACTAATATAGTGGGTCTAAAATATTGGTTTATGCTAGGCTAAATGATTCCTATATGATTTCAAGTTAGGAATTGTTGATCCCTCCTTCAAGTGGATTGCATAATATGGCCTCCTTTTTGGTGGGAGTCCTTCGAGGGTTAAAACACTTCTTGAAATTGCTGCAGCACAAGGTCCACCTCTGTCCATAACGAAATTCTTGAAAACCTCTCAAATTGATCTTGGGTTGCAAGATTCTCATCATGGAACCAACTAAGTGCCATCCTTCCAAATAAACCAATACCGCCTTCGTCTTGTCTTTCTCAGATCCAAATTCAATTTATGGGCTCATCCATGCTCATCTTCCTTTCTGCTAAAGGAAGGTATCACAAATCTTTCCAGTGATCTTGCAACTCCAATCTAAACCCTCTTTGCTTCTGACTCTGTTTTATCACTTCTTGTCTTTGATTTGTTGTTCTTCAAGCCTCCTTCCCCTCTCTGCATCTGATTATCCATCTTTTGAACTATGCTTTCCATCATTTCTCTACAATTTCCATTCTTCCTTTGATTTTCTTTTCACTTATTGAAGTCCTCTACTTGCCTCACTTGTGTTAATTCTTGATGAACACAACTCCAAGATTGGAGCTTTGATACCAATTGAGACAACTGGTACCAAGAATGGAAAGAATTTACAACACAATACAGAGGTAGAGTTAAAGAGAATAGAGAGTAAAAAACAGGAGTTTTGAGAATTTAGGAGTCTCAACACTCTCCCAAAATGAGTTTCAAGAAACCTGCTACCAACAACCACTTGTGTTATTTTGTACTGATTACTGAGAACTTAGGAGTCTCAACACTCCCAAAATGAGTTTCAAGAAACCTGCTACTACAGTAATAACATTGCTATTTATGCACTAACTGTCTAGTTGTTTGAGTTCTCGGTCTGATGGGTTTGTTTTGTTCGTATTTCTTCTTTACCACCCTTCAGTAATAGGCTTCATGTTCCTAACAAACTTGCTCTTTAATACTTGCAATTGCAATTGCGAAATGCCATAAGGACAAGATTTTTCACAAAGCAAATATACCTTATCAAATATTTGAACTTGTCATGACTTAACATATTTCATTCAAAATGACTTAATAATCTACATTTTATTTAATTAGAATGCTAATATTTATACATAATTCTCTATTTTGCAGTTTCGCTTTGTTGTGATGGGAAATATGTTCTGCACAGAATTAAGGATCCATAGGAGATATGATTTGAAAGGTTCATCGTGTGGACGTTCTTCTGACAAGATAGAAATTGATGAGAACACTACTCTTAAAGATTTGGATTTGAACTACTGCTTTTTCTTGGAACCATCTTGGCGAGAGTCTTTATTGAAGTAAGTGATACTATTTATTTTCTTTAATTTTGCATTTTCCTGATGTTTATTCTTTATATAAAATATTTTTATTGCTAGGAAGATAAAGATAAAGGAGGATAAGTTACTCTTTGTTTAAAAAGGAACAAAGAACAAAGCAGATAGAAACAAATTTGTATATCTTTTAGTTTGTACATGTAGGTTTATAAAGCAAATGTCTCTTTCGGTTTAGTTGAATTGTTGACACATTCTGATATTATATAGAGTGAATATATACAACTTTTAAGGAACAGGTGTTTTCTTGTCCCCCTTCCCCATATAGATGTATTGTTGCTTAATAAAAATAGGAACTGCTTGTGTTTGTTTGAATTCCAAAATTTTGTCTAGTGAGTTTACCAAAATTTTATTATGTACCACACTTTGTTTCAAAATTGAATATTACCTTACAGTCTTGGTCATCCTCATTGTGCAGGCAGATTGAGATTGACAGCAAGTTCTTGGAATTACAACAGATAATGGATTACAGCCTCCTTCTTGGTGTTCATTATCGAGCTCCCCAGCAGCTACGTCCATACAACCAAAGTAGAACTGTAGATGGATTGGCAATTCTTGCAGAGGAAGGTGAGTATTTGTCCAATCTAAAAAGCAAATGATTTTCTTATTTGCCTTTGTATGGTTGATATTTATTTTGGGCTGGTATTTTTAAGTATTTATATATCAAGGTGTCTTTAATAAGATGTTTTCATGCATCAGAATGAAACTAATGATCTGAAACGGAGAGACTAAAAAGATAACTCGATTCCCCTAATTATTGATGTGACTAGTAGACGATATAATCATGGGTTGTTTTAGTTTCATTTGGTAGGGTAGCTGATGAAAACGAGGCCAATTTCTGGAAACTTCCTTTTCTTATCCCTAATTGACTATGTCCATCTACCTTGTTATTGACAATTCTATAGTCTAAAGGTTTTAATATGAAGGTGGTATAAAATTCTCTTATGTTTTTATCTTGTGCTTATTATTGAAGATCTCCTCGTTGTTTTCTCCCCTCAAATTTCTCAACAAGTAGTATCTGAGTTGATAGTTTTTCTTGGTGACTACCTAAAATAAGTACAATGTGTAATGGTGATGGCTCTTAGGTGTGTGGATCCCTTGTGTCAAACGTCTTTTTGATAGAGAATTATTTTATAGATAACAATCCCACCAATTACATTTTTGTTACCTCTATTTGTAACAATCAAACTTTTTGAAATAAGTAAATAAAAATATATTACCATGGATCAGAAGATTCTAAAGATATTTTCTCCTAATCACTATGATGATATTTTTATCCTAATAATTTGCTAGTTACAATGCTCTCCCTCAAGTTAGTAAATAAATTTTGATCATTCCCAACTTACTTACAAGATCCTAGAGTCTGATTTGATGAAGCCCCTTTGTGAAAATGTTTGATATATGAAGTCCTATAGGAACAAGGGTTCTAATTACAACACCTTTGCCAATATTGTCTTTGATAAAGTGTGCGTCAATTTCAATGTTTGATCTTATCATGTTGTATTGGATTATATGCGATGCTCATGGATGATTTGTAACTACATTATAATTGCATAGGGATGTCAACTTTCATTTTAAGTTTATCTAGTATGATTTTGATCTAGAGTACACACACCTTGAGCAAGGGCTCGAAATTTAACTGTTTCACTAGAACAAGATAATTGTTGAAAGTCCCACATCGACTAGAGATAAGACAATTTCATAATATATAAGTGAAGTGCAAACCTCACCTTACAAGCCGGATTGTGGGGCTTGAGTTAGGCTTAAATCCCACCCTTTAACATATTAGAGTACTTAAAGTCTCTATATTTAGAGTGTGCAAACACCTCAACTTAATTTAAAGTATATATGTGTGGTTGCAAACATCACCTTCCAAGCCGGTTTTGTGGGGTTGAGTTAGACTTAAAACCCACTTCTAACATGGTATCAGTTTCTAATCTCACGCACGAGATGTATATACCTCGGCGTGAGGGGGTGTGTGGACAATTTCATAGTATATAAATGAAGTGCAAACCCCACCTTACAAATTAGGATTAAAGTGTCTTCTTTCTTGAACAATAGTTCCTCTCCTAGGCTTGACTTCAAGTAGAAAGGAATTTTGTTGACTGGTTGCATATTTGTTTCTCTTAGATCATGCATAAATTGACTTACCACACTAATTGCATTAACAATGTGTTGTCTCTTAATAAATAAGTCTTCCTACCAATATTTCGTGTTGGATATTTTCTATACGAGAACTCTCTTTACTTTCAATTTTATGATTTTGTTCAACAAGAACTCCTTAGATTCTACATTTTTCTAACCTCCCAGCTAAACAACTCTTCTTGCTTCGAATTCAAAGTGGCTTCTTACCTTTTTTGACATTTTTCGTCAAAGAATTTGTATTCTTCTTCCTCACCATGGGTTGGTTTGGTCTCATCTGTGATAGTCATCACTTAAATCTTGTGCATTCTACAAAGATAAATATTATAATGATAGGAAGAAGAACTCATCTGCTTCAAGTGCTTTCTCTCTCTGATGTGGAGGTTCGCAAAAAAAGTTTTGTTTCATGAAAGTTGACATCCTTCAAGGATTTATTAAGGTTGAAGGAGGAATATCTAAGTCTTCTATGATGAAGCCACATTTGGGAACATGTCCATGTTTTTAATATTGCCTGTTGACTTATAGCCTTTGTTTTGTTTTGGTCCTTGGGCTCCAATAGATATAACCCACTTTGCTCCTTAGTAATTTAAATTGTCATCTTCATGATAAGGTTTTGAAACACACAATAAGAAGTAAAAAGAAAATTACTAAAATACTCAAATGTTCTATTAGTTTTTGTACATAAATAAAATTATTGGACAGTTGTGGGATATATAAAACATTACTTAATACAATAGATGATTTTAAAGTTATATTCTCATATCTGCATATGGATGCAATATCACCGTTTGCAATTGTAACGAGTTGTTGTCTAGTGATTTTTACATACAAATTGAAGAGCATAAAAGATTGGAGTCATGTTTCCAAACACCTAAGATACAGGACCAACAATATCGAATGTACTGAATAGGATATAGAATACAGAGATGACTTACTCATTGATTCAACCATTGTTCTCAAATGACCACATTCCTCCTTATAGGCTTCATAGGAGACATTGAAAAGAAAATATACGAAACAAAGAAGTAACAAAAAGAACCTGTTTCGAAAAAGAACAAAAAAACTTAGATGTACTGAAATCGGAGCCAAATGGGACATTAACACCTGTTTGAATTATGTAAGGAAAAAAAATAATTATTTTATTGATAAGATCACACTAACTACATTCTCATCTGTTCTATGTGTAACACTCAAACTCTTAAAGGAAATAAAAATATGCTTAAATGAATTTGAAGATTCTAAAAATATTTACAATAATAGGTTTGGCTTATGTTTAGATTTTCTTCTTAAACTTAGTCACGATTATTTGGACCAGTGTATTAAAACTAAGCCTGGATTTGCTGATCTGAAAGGAACCAGGTCCTTGGTCATTCTAGTTGAACACGCTGACTCGTTTTCAGTCAACTCTTAACCCAGTGACTGTTTCTTCCTTCTTTTTTCCTTTCAACGTTATGGTTCTTTCCAGGTGCTTCATTTGGTTGACATATGATCAGTTCTACTCTACAATGGTTAGGACGGCGTCATTTTAGAAAGCCTTATAAGCTTATCCATTTGTTTGTCTTGTCATTATGCTTTCAAGTTTCAACATGATTTATATTCTTGCTTTTTCTACTAGAATTATTAATAATGGAACTGAGTAATTTGAAATTTTCATTGATGATCAACTAACAGACCCTCTAGAGGATGAAACATCCAACTATCCGCAAGGTCTTGTTCTGGTCCCTCGAGGTGCAGATGATGATAGCGTTGTTGTAGGGTCACACATTAGGGGTAGCAGATTGAGAGCTTCAGCTGCAGGTGACGAGGAGGTGGATCTACTTCTACCCGGTACTGCAAGGTATGGTTTCTTTAAGATGTATACTGGTTTATTTAATGTTATGTATCATTTTCAACATCGTAGTGATCCTTTCTATTCTGTTTTTACGTTTGATCCATGCATCTCCCAATTCGTTATCACTTGTATGTTCATAAAATATAAACAAATTTGGGATGTTTGACACTTAAACCTTCAAGGATAATTGTGGTGGAACTGAGAGATGATGTAGCCATTGTCAAAGGATGCATGTTTGAAAATTAATTAATAACAAATATGGCAATCGGGTTGAGAGAGAAAAGAAATAATAAGAATGATTAATAAAGGGTCTTTATGTTGAGGGTTTTTGCTACTTTTGAACTTGTTATGCAGACTACAAATCCAGCTTGGTGTGAACATGCCTGCTAGGGCAGAGCAGATTCCAGGGAAAGAGGAAGTGCAAATGTTCCATGAGGCTTACGACGTCGTACTTTACCTGGGTATAATTGACATATTGCAAGAGTACAACATGACTAAGAAGATTGAACATGCATATAAATCTATTCAGTTTGATTCATTATCTATCTCGGCGGTGGACCCTACATTCTACTCACGTCGCTTCCTAGATTTTATTCAGAAAGTCTTCCCACCACATGAAATGACACGATAACTTTTGGCCCTTCAAATTCAACCAATCTATTTAAAGAGTGAACAATTCCCACATTTCCACCATTTGTGCATGCTGTATAATTGACCTTTTTTTTATAGTCTGTATAATTCACTTGAATATCTTTATTATAAATACACTAAGTTTTAAATTTGATCCTTTTTTTTATTTTTAATTTAGTGTTTTTAGTTTGAAATTGACTAATTCCAGTGCCCTTGACTTGCAGCGATTTAGTAATTTATGTGTCTTATAAGAAATTGTTTGTGGGAGCAAGAGTTCCTAAAATTTCAGCAGCATTGCTCCTACGTTTTTCTAACTCGGCAGGGACTTAACCTATTACGTTTTTCTAAATTAATATTTAATTATAATAGTTAAATTATTTTCGGTAAATAATTGATGTAGTAGAACAAGTATGAATATATCTCGACTTTAATACAATAAGAAAAAAAAATTACTAGTAATGTTATTAATTTTATTTAAACTCCCTTGATTATTAAGGTAACTAAACATATCTACGGACTTTAGGCAAATTAAACATATCTATGGTCTTCAATAATTATTATGTGTTTATTAAAGAAAAAATTAACGTTAAGTACTTAACATTAAGTAACTACTAATGACTTAAATTTACAATGTAAAAAACATAATTCCTTCCTTCAATGTTAATTGTATTAATCTTAATTTTTTTAGTCTATTACTGTTATCAATATTCAATTTCGTCCGAATGAATAAATTTATTTTCAAAAAAATTAAAAATAAAAAAAATGTGAAATATTATTTTCTTCAAAGATTTTCAAACATTAATTTTAGAAAAAAGATGAAAAAAAGAAAAAAAAAAGAAAAAAAGAAGGAAGAGCCTAATTTGTTATTAATTATCGCACTCCTTCTTATGAGTCCATCAACTCAACATGCTTTCTACCCTTTGTTCTTGGAAGAGAAATTAGTTATATGGTTCTAATAATTAGAAAAAATATTTCTTCAAATGGTTATAATCAATATTACTAATTGGGATTGATTTTGTGGTCTGATTTGATAATGGTTATAATCAATATTACCGATCTTGATTGATTTTTTGCTCTGATTTGCTATGATTTGATTCTCGTAATGTGTTGTTATTGTTGTTTACAATTAAGGCTAGGATTGCATTGATATTGTAATATGTGAATATAAATACGCACTCTGTCATGAGATCGACAAAAAAAGAAGAGAGAAAACAAAATATTCTCTACACTTCTTCTCTCCTTCTCATTACCACCCACACAGACATATCTTATTTTTTATCTCTCTTGAAAAAAAAATAGAAAAGGATGCAAGGTAAAAAACGAGAAAAGGTAGTTATAATATACAAGATGAGAAAGTGAGATTGATACAAGAGAGGAGGAATTGAAAAGTGTAGAAGGTATGTCACAGTTGTTATTTTATTTATTTATTTATTCATTATTTCTTATATTATCTTTTAATGTTGAACGTGTTTTTGTTTTACACCTAACTTCGACCTTTTGTTTAAGGGATATTATTTTCTACTATTCATAAATATTTTATTCTATAAAAAGTAGTTTTCTTCATTTCTTTTAGTATCTGTCCGGCCGCTCGCGTTGCGTGACACCTTTTTTTCAAATTTCTTTTTCTAAAAAAATATAAAGAACTAAAGATAAAAAACATTTTTCTTTGTTTAATTTTTGTGTCTGTTCAGATGCTCGCGTTGCATGACACTCATTTCCAAATAATTAAAAATACCAAAAAACATAAAAAGGTTTTCAAAATCAACCAAACAAAAATCAAATATTTTCTCAAATAGTTTTTCATGAAGAACTACGTAATCCTGATTCTCCATTGTGAATGAAGATATGTAGGAGCGACGATTAATCCTCGTCGGGCCCAAAAAATTAAATTTTTGTGTGTCTTTTGCACATCCTTTTATATTATTTCTTAGGGAAATTAAATATTTTGAAAAACTACATTACTTTTGCACATTTAATTAAAGGTGTCATCTTAGGATGGACGTTGTGGGGTGCTAATACCTTCCCCACCCGTAACCGACTCCCGAACCCTACATCTAATGTTTTGTAGATCTTGTCTTACTTTTTTGGTTTTTTCGTACTTTTTCAGAATAAACTATTGTGGCGACTCCAAACTTTATTTTTACAAATTTTATTTTTGGTTCGTCGTTCCGTCACGATTTCGGTTGCGACAACTATATACAAAAGCAAACCTAACAAATGACAACTTCTTAATTAAATAACATATTTGTCAGAACTTTCATTCAAATTTTTTTCCACAAAAAGTAAAAATATTGATGTGTAACTCATACAAAATTTTGGAAAAATAAAAAATCAATAATCAATCTCCAAAACCCTAACAACCTATACCTACCTCTTATAATTCACTCACAAATTATGAATCCTGCGTCCACCCTCCATCTCAACTTCCATCAACCACAAACACAAAGACAACCTTACTTTCTTCGCTCCATTGCCTTCAATGTTTATTCTTCTTCTATCGAAGCTTTTGTTGTCTTCAATAAAATGTTTGAAGAAGACAACAAAAAAGGTACAATCTTTTCTTCTTCTGTTGAATCGTTTCTTCTTTTATCAAATGTACATACTTTTGTATGGCTTTTTTTTTCTCTACTGAAGGTTTTCTAGGCGATGTATCAACTGTTTGAAGAAGACAACAAAGGTACACATTTTTCTTCTTCTATTGAATCTTTTCTTGTTCTACTAGATGTAAGTACTTTTATCTAACATAAATAATTAGGACATGTTCCTACAAATATTTACAATTTGATTAAAAATAAAGATGTTTTGTCATTTGTTTCTTCTGATTTTCATTTCTATAATATTTTTCAATTTGCTAAACAAAATAGGCTGTCTTTAAGCAATCCAAATCATTTTAGTCTAAACTTGTTTGATTTATTGCATGATGATGTTTAGGTCCTTTTAAGGAATATCCTTTGTTTGTATTAGACACTAAAAAACCCCATTAGACGAGCTTGACAATAAGGTTTTGATGATAACAAATTCTATAATGAAATAAGATAGTCAAATTAGTAAGGTTATGTTCCAAGATATCTAAAGTTGATTAGATCATACTATTAGATAAGCATTGGACATAGAAAAAGGTTACCTAAGTCAAAGACCTCATTAGATGCTCGTATATAACCATTAGACAACCCATGTTCTTTATTATGAATATATGTTTTTGTTCATCTAATGTGTTGTAAGCAAAGTATAACAAAAGCACAAATAGCACAAAGCAGATAATGCTTGAAGACTAAAGTAAACACAATCAAAAGTGAAGACTAGGCAAGCTCAGTCAGAACTGCTAGTTAGACGAGTCACAAGTTGAACCAAATGACTCAAGGCATCAAGCGACCTAAGAGAACTTAAGGCATTAAACAACCAAGGTCATCAGGCAACTCAACATAACCAAGTACTCTCAACCACTTGAGCTAGTACTTTTCCATGTCATAAAAGCCAACATTAAATGCCATAAAGACTCCTACTACCCACATTTATTAAATAAATATTTCTTTAATTATTTAAATTTCTTCGTTCTCACAACTATTGCCACGGAAGGACCGACTGCTTCACCTTCAGTCACATTTTTATCCTTAACAAGAGGTTGCTCAAGGTTGGTTGGTCACTTCGCCACTAACCGAGGCCCCATCCAACACGACTACTTTGGGATAACCCCTTAGATGTCCTTGAATCCATGAATCTGAGATATCTGAACTTATTACATCAAAATTCCCCAACTAAACCTTAGGAACAATATTACACACAATAAATAAGAAGTCGAAGTAGAAGACATGGTTTACCTTGACAAAGGAACATGATCCATTATTTTGTTCTCAGAGCATAAAAAATAAATAATCTTCTGTTAAATGCAACCACATATGCATCAAAATATGCAATAGTGCCTCTAACTATTTATTGAGGGGGAGAAGGAGAAAAATCAAAACAACACAACTCTCCAACCATTGGATCGCTTCACATCAAACGATTGACAATGAGAGACTATTTGTTTTAGACCCTGACAACACAACTTTTATGACTAAGACTCTATGTCATCTCGGCATGAATCGATCATGGGGACTAATAGGCCAGACGATGCCAGAAAGATAAAGAAATAATTTTTTCTTTCAAAACAAATCGCTAAGACTCCATGTCATCTCAGCATGACTCTAGCCTGGAGGCCGGTGAATCATCTCGATCAATGATCGAATATAGTCCAAAAACAAGAAGGTAGATGAACTAATGCCTTGTATTCAATGGAAGACCTTGCTATTGTGGATGAACAACCACTACTGTAGTCAGCGAATATGTACTCGCCAACAGAAAGTATGATTAAAAATAGAAGGAAATTGTACCCAAACAACATAGAGAAGGAAATAAAATTGTGTCCAAATATTCCTACTTGTTTTTAGTGCTGGAAGAATTCAATTTGGTTCCATTTTAGAGAGATGGGGTTGTTAGGTAAAGGCAACATGGAACTCTTTGAGTAAGATATGCAATATGAGAAAGGATCATCCATTATGCTAGCTAGCTTAATAGAATAATCAAAAGTAAAGAAATAACTTCATCAATAGGGTATTCATTCTAGCTATAATCACATATCATATAGTATATGTTTTAAGAACTTTGTTCGGACAACACCAATTTTTTTATATATAATGCTAGATCTTAATCTTTTTATATAAACTTTTGTATATTCTTTTTAAAAAATTAGAGTGTAAGGCCCACTGTTTTCCCCTTAATGTTTAAGGGCCTAGTCTTAACTGTTGGGCCTAAGGCCAGCCCATAGGGTACCCCAAGACCCCTTACAGCCACTTGTTTCCCTTCATTCTGCATTCATTTGGCAAAACAACCCCCTTTCTCACTCTCTCTTTTCTCCAATAGAGCTCTGCTATGGTTTCGTCCCCATTCTTCCTTCAAGCTCGGTGAATGTTTCCCTCAATTTCTCTAGTGTTCTTGGAGCCGTGGTGCCATTCTGATAGTGCCTAAACCCCCCCTCACAGTAGCTTTTGTTAAGGTAAGGGAAGTTAGGGTTTCACTATTTTTATGTTATTTTGCCTGTTGGATTTGTTTATGTTATACGTGCTTGATATGTATTGTTGAACGTGTGATAATATATTGTTTGTGCTCACGGTGTTGTTTGAATCTAGTTTGGCACGCATGAGAGCAGATGGGTTCTGCTGGTGGTCACTCAAAACGAAAAGTTCTCGCTTAAGCGAAGAGCTCTCGCCTGAGTGAGAACAACAACAACTCACCCTCTTTTTGTTTCGAAGGCTCGCCTAAGCGGAAGCCACTCGCCTGAGCGAGATGGACTAGCTTGAATGAGACCTCGATGTGCCCTTTATTTGCAGTCTCGCCCAGGCGAGAACTTGTAGCTTAAGCAAGGGATCCCTCTCGCCTAAGCCAGAGCTCTTTAGCCAGAGCGAGCTTGACAGAGTTGGTTGGATACGTGTATGTTTCTAATGATTGGATGGTTTGTTGCTTTAAAAAGTTAAGTATGATGCCTTGTATGTTCTATATGATATAATGGGACTGGAATTGATAAGCTTGGTATGAATAAGTACATGAATCATGATTGGTTGATTGGTTGGATATTGGCATGAGATTGTTATGCTTGATAAATCTATGGTTGGTTGGTGAGACATGGCTATGGTATGAGATTGACGTAATTCCATAAATCTCTTGGTGAGATTTCATGATGGTGTTGGGTGTGATGGACGTAATTCCATGAACTTCTTGGTGAGATCTCATGGTGGTGTTGTATGTGACGAACATAATTCCATGAACCTCTTGGTGAAATCTCATGGTGATGTCGTATGTGATGGATGTAATTCCATGAACCTCCTAGTAAGGTTTCATGGTGGTGTCATAATGTATATAATTAGGTAAGGATTCAAGTAAGGGTTGCATCCTGAAACTCTAAAGAGTTAGTTAGTCTCACGTAAAGCGGACTGACTCAAGTGGTGAGAGTAGTAGGAGGCCCTAGTCTTTGGTAGGATAATGACCTTAGATGTTTGAAGGCTAACCTTGTGCGTGGTAGGATGAAACCCATTGGCAATGGCTCTGCAGAGCAGTAGAGGCCACCACAAGTGCAAGCATCCGGTGAATCCGACCGATTATATGTATCCAGATTAATTGAGTCTTATGTTGTGTCACTTGGGGGAGAGTGAGTGGATGGGTTTGAGTTGATTTAAGAGTGAAAGTTGTGTTGTTTTTTTTAAGGGATTTAGAAGTGATGGTGAGTAAATTTAAAAGTAATTTTTATGAAAGTTTAGGAAAGATTTGATTGATGTGATAAATTAAAAAATATGTTTTAGTAGAAGTAATAATCAAATTACCATTTAGCCCTTAGTTAAATTAGTATTGTAAATAAATTTCTTAATTTTTTTAAACACAACAAATGAAACTAAAAAAAATAAAAAAAAAAAAATTTATATATATATATATATAAATTTTTTTTTTTTTATTTTTTTTAGTTTCATTTGTTGTGTTT
>Ga0099822_1008875_pt1 | contig 12786 bp, 2 predicted proteins | sample CowpeawhiteBW_FD_76839 | JGI IMG/M metagenome (GOLD analysis project Ga0099822, IMG submission 76839) | Root nodule microbial communities of legume samples collected from California USA - Cow pea white BW | ecosystem: Host-associated > Plants > Roots > Nodule | place: USA: California | collected... | reverse complement strand
TATTCACTCATTCACTTTCCAAAACGAAAATTACTTTAAAAGGGGTTTAATAACCATTGAGTGGATCATCCATCTGATTTTTCAGCCCCTTAAACGACTAGGTTAAGCTGCCCCTTTCAAATTTCATGCAGAAATAAAATTTGGCAAAAAGAAATTATTTAGTCCTCACCAAGGTTTGAACCCACACTCATGCACATACCCAACCAAGGCCAAACCATTCAACCAAATCCTTATTTCATGATAACCCTTACAATTCTAAGAGTTTATCATGACACCACGCATTCAATATATAATTACCTAAAAATGCATAATTTAATAACATCCAAGTGACACACATAAGACTCGAACCCAAGTCCTCACACACAACCAAAGTATTCTCAACCACATGAGCTAGTACTTTTCCATGTCATAACTCCTCGTATTTATTGCTTTAAATGCTTTCATTACCCGTCCCAATTAAATAATTAATTAAATAACTATTTAATTTTCCCGGGTCTTACACACTACGTGCTCACTAAATTATTATAGTGACTTGGACATGCTCTAAGTCAACATTTTACAAAAAGCTAAACTCAACTCAATGTTCAAAAGCTTACTTGAGATGAAAAATGCATAAAATTCATGTTTGAGCATATCTAACAATCTTTAGAATTGAAGAGAAAAACATGTATAAGATGGATCCAATCACGAAAATACAAATTAACATTGAATTCACAAACTATTAACTCATTTTGTAGTTCTTAAATAATGAAAAAAGAAAAACCAACTATGTAGTTTAGAATTCTGTGCAAAATTTAGAAAAAAAAAATCTACTTCAGAACTAGAAAAAAGAAATATGCGAAAATGTGTGCCTCTAGCTCCCACGTTCCATCTCCCTCTAGGTCTAGCAAGGTGTGTGCAACTCTCTCTAAGTGTTTCTCATTACACTATTCACAAATTTCCTTTATATACTCTATTACCTAGAAAACTAGCTTAACCTACTATTACAAGTCACTCATACTTCCTATAATAGGTTATTTATAATCTAGTTTCTTCTGCTTAGTTCAATTCCTTCCCTTGGTTCAGCACATAACTAGCTTAACCTACTATTACATGTCACTACTTCCTAGAATGGACAACTTAAATTCCAAGTCTTTCCAAGCCAAAGTTTTCCCAACTAGTATTAAAAAATTTCTCAAAAGAATTTCTTAATAAAAAAAAATGAATGAATTAGGTATATGTGTTAAAATATTAAAATAACTAAAGACTACAAAAAACACAAACTCTATTAAACATATATGTGTTAAAAAAATAAAAACAAACAAAATGAATGAATTAAGAAATAAGAATCAAAATATAAAAAATACTAACTATATCACTCGACAATGATGTTAAATTTGATAACGTTGTCGTTAAGCGATCAAATTACTACTACTTAATTATAGTAACTTCAGTATTGCCAAGTTAGTAGTGAACAAACTAGATAGGGTTAAGCCAACCCTGATTCGTATCCCAACGAATACGAAATTGATTTTCAATATAACCTAATGCAATTAAAACTATATGATGATGTGTAAAAATATAGTGAATTTGATAATGAAATAGCAAATTAATAAAAGACTTTGAAATAATTATAGTAAAACAGGCCAATTCATATGCTTTCAAAATAAATTCTTCATCGGTTATCTATAGATTATTGATCAGTTTACTCTTGTTTTTTACTTTAAATTAATTAAAGTAAATTCTTAATTAATTTGTTGATGTTCTCACTATTAACCGAAGTAAATTCTCAATCAAAAGCAAGAACTTTGTAAATTAGTCATAGTAAATTTAACCAAAGTACATTCTCAATTAAATATTACTATGCCTAATCATGTTTATTCTTTTACCCCTAATATCAAGCAAAAAGCTAATTAACCAAAGTACATTCTTGATTAATTCTTGTTAGAGTTTTCACCTTTAATTAAAGTATATTCTCAATCATCAGCAAAAACTCATGTAATCACATGAAACTTTCTAAATTTAATCAAAGTACATTCTCAATTAAAACTAAAAACCATTGCACTCATATGATCAACGTGCATAAAGACTAAAACATCTAACTAATTAGGTATGATGTAAAAACCATTACTTTTTACGTGACTGAAAGATAAAAGACATAAAGGAATGAAAATCAAAACAATAATAAAAAAGATCAAAGATATTATTTTAGTTTATTCTCAGAATCCATAATGAAATTAAAGTAGAATCAACCTAAAAAGCTTAGCCCTCCATGGATGAAGTGGAATACATGATAAATGAAACAAGAATATAAAAAGTGAAATGGAAAGAAAGTGAGACGTGATGGTAGCTGCTAAAACTAGAGAGTTGCTAAGTGTCCTTCTTCTGCTTCCTTAGGTCTCTTTATATAGGCCTTGATTGGACTTGGACTTGGACTTTATCTTTTCTATCAAAATCTTTTATCTTTTGATATAATATCTTTCAAATAATTAAGAGATTTTATCAATTTCAAAAATATCTGTAATATATTCTTGGTTGATATTATTTGATTAATTACCTAAAAATGTCTAAATAATTATCTACAATTAAATCTTGTCTAAAATTCCAATTCAGCCCTCTTTTTGACCAGACTTTAACTGTTTGACTAACTTTGACCCATTGACTGTGCATTGACAAACTCAAAACTTCGGAGTTTAGGAATTCTTTGGGGGCTTAATTTCTTTCCCTCTCTCCATTCTTCTTCTACTTTTATTTTGTTTTGATTCCATGGAGTGCTAAGTTTCTAGGATTGTACCACTGTAATTTCATTATGGATTATAAGGTTAGAATGTAATAATTGGTTTGTTCATTTGAGTATTGTTGTGATTTATATTTTTTTGTCTTTTATATCTGAATCAAGTAAAAATAATGATTTTTACATTGTAGTAAGTTAGCACAGTGTTAAATCTACATAAAATATCAATCAAATGAGTTCAAAGGTTTTTAATTTTAATCGAGAATGTACTTTGATTAAATTTAGAAACTTTCATATGATTGAATGAGTTTTTGCCAATGATTGAGAATGTACATTGATTAGAGGTGAAAACTTTAACTAGAAGTAATCAAGAATGTATTTTGGTTGATAGTAGAGGTAAAAGAATAGATATGATTAGGCATAGTAATATTTAACTGAGAATGTACTTCGGTTAAATTTACTATCATTAATCTACAAAGTTATTACTTTTAATTGAGAACGTACTTTGGTTAATTGTGAAAACACAAAATTAATTGAGAAATTACATAGATTAATTTCCAAATGTACAACAATAATTAATTGAGCAGTAATCTTTAGATAACTAATGATGGATCTATTTTGAAAAAGTAGTGAGATCAATTTATTTTCTTTATCATTGATTTTTTATATATTTTTATCTTTATTTTCCTCTAATATTTTTGGGGGACAACTTTGGGTTACTTTACCCTTTCTATTTTGTTGACTACTTTCTAAACAATACTGAAGTTGCTATAGATAAGTAGTATTAATTTGATTGCGTCAACGACAACATTATCACCTCCCTAACTCCTCTCAAAGTGCAAGAACAAGTTCCATAAAGTGTTTTAAATGTTTGGTCTCTGGACATATAACTTCAAATTGCTCAACCAAAAGAACCATGATTTTGAACCCTAAAGGAGAGGTAGAAAATGAGCATTCTTCCTCCCTTCCCCCAAAAGTACTTCTTCCCATACTTCTTCTTTTTCAACTAAGGAAAAGAGTAAACCCCATGAAGGTGCTTTGTTATGGTAGAGCTATCAAAATGGGTTGGAACCCGTTGGAGCCAACCCGACCCACCATGGGTTCGGGCCGGGTTGGGTTGAAATTCTTTTCCAAATTTCAATACGGATTTATTTTTGACCCGATCCACCTAGAACCCGGCTCACCCGGGTTGAACCCGTGGTGAGCCGGGTTAGCTCACCAATTCGCAAATAAAGGGTCACAAAGTGTTTTTTGTTAAGTTAGGCTTTGCATTTGGGTTAGGTTAGGTTGTTTTTTTGGCAAACACATAGATAATTTGTATTTTTTGTGATTTTGGTTTGTATTTGGATTGTATTAAAGTTTATTTAGATTTTAATTATAATTATAATTTAGTTTTGACTAAAAAAACAAAAAATTGTATTTTTTTTAATTAAGTGAACCTATGAGCAACCCCTTTAACCCACCAACCTGTGGTGGACTGAGTCGGGTTTGAATTTTCTTGGCTCGCTAATAAATGATCCGAGTTGGGTTGGCTCACTAAGTGATCAACTCGTGGTGGGTTGAGCCAGGTTGCGCCAGGTTACCTGTTTTGACAACTCTAGTTAATGGTAAGGAACCTAGTAGGGCAAGTTTCCAAAGAACTTGACACTTCTCAAAGACAAAAACTTTTTCATTCATGGTGCCATATCAATGACAAAATATGTCCCCTCATCATAAATAATGGAAGTTGTGTAAATGTGGCTAGCACAAGGGTTGTAGACAAGCTTGGCTTGAAAACCATCCCTTATGCCAAGCCCTACTAGCTCTCATGGCTTAAGGAAGAAGAGATTAAGGTAAATAGACAAGTCCTCATTAACTTTTCAATAGGAAATTTTCAAGATGAGGTGTTGTGTGATGTAGTGCCAATGGAAGCAACCCATATTTTGCTGGGTAGGACATGGCTATTTGATAGAAAAGTTTTTTATGATGGCCATGCCAACACCTATACCTTTTTCTTCCAAGGCAAGAAATTCACATTCCTACGTCTCTCACCTAAGCAAGTATATGAGGAAACAAAATGAAATGAAAAAAAAGGAAAAAATTAAAAGGTAAAAGAGTAAGTTATCACCAAAGTATTACTTGCCTCCAAAAAGAGTTTTCTAAAGAAGGATGTGCACCATCATTCTTCGTTTTCTTCCCAAACCAAAAGAGAAGAACTAAAGCGCAAGTAAGAGAGGTCTAGAAAAGAAAGACGGTCTATCCAAAGATAGGGGTGATACCTGTAGAAAAGATGGAGCAAGAGCTCAAAGGAGGGAGGCTTAAATTCTACCTCAAATCAAGTCAAACTCCATTTAAAAAGGCTTCAAGAATTTATGGTCAAATTCTCTCCAAGGAGGGGATGATGATGAAGTTTTGATCCTAACCAAGCATGGAGGCACATGCTTAAGAAGACTAAGCATGTTAGGAAGGAAGTTCTCTAATCCCTCATCCCTTTCATTGTTTTCCATTATGTTTGAATTTCCGTAGTTGACTTGGTTGACTTAACCTTGGTTGACTTGTTGACTTTTGACTAGGGTTGACTAGTTTACTAGAGTTGATTAGTTGACCAAGGTTGACTTAACCTAAGTCAATATGCTAATCCTTGTTTATGTATCTTATAGGTTTAATTAAGGTAAAGTATGGTGGATGATGTGGCACATGTAAGGTGAAAAGTAGAGATGACTTGGCACCTAGGTGGAGGAGCGAGGAAAACATATAGTAAAAAGTATAAAGCAAGTGTACCTTTGTAATACTTGGTCTCCTTTGTCTTTAGCACCTTTTTTGTCATTTTAGAGACTTATGAGACATATTTCTTGGTCTCCTTTAGAGCTTGGACGAAATTCCCTTTGCATACACCTTAGTTAGCTCCTTTTGTCTCATTTTGTAACCTAATTTTAACCTAGTTTCTAGAAGCTAAGGTTAGGTATTTGTAGACATACCCTTGTACAATTTTAGTTATTATTTAGAGACCCCTAAACTCTTCTATATAAGGGGTGCTCTTAGACTTGTAGAGGGGTTGATCAATTGAATGTTAATATATGTAACATAAGTAAAGAAATTTTAAAACGTTTATGATTAATACCTCATTTATTATACGATTAATACCTCATTTATTATAACTCTATTTCCCATAAACGCAAGAAATTTTAAAACGTTTATTACATAAGAAACGATCCAAAATCCATTATTTATAAAACTCAAATACAATATTAAAGTCTGGTAAGGTAAAGGTTTACAAAATCCATAAAAGAAAAAGAACAATAATAATAAAACTCCATAAAGCTTTTCCCAACTAGCCCCTCTCCGATGTTAAGCCTCAGTAGAACCACCTACAACATCATCTCCTCCTATGTAACGAATTACACGATCATCGCCAAACACACACATATAGGGTGAGCTAATAGAAAACATATAATAATTCAACAAGATATACACATACACTCATCAAAGAAACTCTATCCTTTGATACCAAGCCACATGGCCACCACCATATTATCCATGACCTATATCTTTAGATGAATACCTTAAGATGCCTTGTTGCCACACCTACATGCCACAACATGTAGAACACGTGCGGGAAACCTACTACGGACCACACTAAGTAACGCTAGGTAGAGTTCCCAATACGAACATAGTTCGTAATGTCTCCTTACTACCAAACTCGTCAGCTACATACCGAGGAGGACAATCTTTCTGGACCCATCGGTACGAGTCACAAGTCGCACACTAACACCGACAACACTCGTTAATCTGAGTCATAACTCAAGGATTCCTCGTGTTCATCTACCATCCTGAGCCACAACTCAAGAGATGTCATTCTGAGCCACAACTCAAGGAATGCCACATGTTTACCCCTTATTCTGAGCCACAACTCAAGGGATACGTTCTGAGCCACAACTCAAGGAACACTCTAGCAAGTCGATCTTTAAGTATCACCAAATCCTTGTAGACCACGCACATCCAAAGCAAATAGTCATTTTGTCTCTACATTATCGCCTGACGCTGCTCTAGAGCCACCAAACGAAACTCAGTTCCAAACCGCCTAGCGAAACTCCTCTGCCACCAGGCACCTCGTGCCTCACCACACACTGCCTTTACAAGTATTGGTTGAAGGGATGAACCTCATCGTCAAGCACCACACATCACAACAACCCTTTAGAATTGTAGTTATCGCCTGGCGGTTCAAGCCACACCACTAGGTGTTACACCAGTAACAGGAATCTTTACTGGTTTATTCCCTGCAAAGTAGATCCAATTCATGCAATCCTCACTGCCTAATGCCAATTGTCATACTAACCATCTCTTTCTTTATTCAAGCTTATGTTTCCATTTATTTGTTTACTTAAACCACACCCATGCATATACTTGATAGCCTCAACCATGATACTTCACTCATACACTGGTTACTCAACTATTTCTATTCCTACCACCATTAACCTCATATCCCTCTCCGGATTCGAGTCTTAATTACTAATTAACTAGATTCCAGCCTTCTAATCAACTCTCCTAACATTTCAACGTCAACTACCAACCCTTACTGAAATAATTGTACCCTAAGTCCACTTAAGCAATTTACAAGGGATCTCTAAATTCTAAGTTCTATTCCTCAAGTAATCTTATTCATAGCTTTGTCCTAGCCCAAGTTATTCCACATTATTTCATATATACAATTCTTCTAATTACCACCCCCACTAGGACTAATTCATGCCCTTGATCCATGCATACATGACCACACAAGTTCTCTATTTACTAGATCTCTCAATCCTCTTCCATGAACAATTGACCCAGTAGGATCCCACACCCAAAATTGTACCTCTCAGCCACGCAGTGCCAATGTCACTACGCTAGCGCTTGGCAATAAATCAATTGCCACTAGGCGGTACATGTATCCCTGGGTAAAAATCCAGAATTTTTTTGCACCTGCGAAGCCCCCAAAACCAAAACACAATACTCAGATTCCTTCAATGACATAACAAGAAATTATACCACAAAAAGTAATTGGTATTAACTCAATTTCAATGCTAAAAGTCTTAGTGTAATTCAGCATCACTCATTCTAAATTACAATTTCCCAATTTTTCCAAACCCTAAGGGGTTCATATCAATTTCGTCCAACCAATTCCCAAATACCTCGAAAATTAACACATTATTGACATATAACATTCTATCCTCAAGAACCCAGAATTTGCATAGAAAAAAGATAGGTTGCCTGCCTGCGACATTGAAGTCCCTCCAAACGGTTTCTAGAAATTTTCCAAAAACTTGCAAAATTCGATATAATAGTACAACATTACTAACAACAATTCATTCAATGTACATAATTACTATAAACACAGTCAAATTCGAGTTCAGCTCTCCTAACTTGGATTCCTCGCATAAAATTGATAATCCTAGTGTTTCTTCCTTGATCCGAAATGTCTCCTTTTACTTCTCTAAACACCAGCTCTCACTCACCTTCACTACACACAATAAACGCTCTATAATCCTCCCTCCGCAACTCTCATGAAATGTAGTCCAAAACTCACCCTCTCTCTCAATTTCTCCTTAATTGTTGTTGATGTCTCAAAAACGAATTTTCCTTAATTGATGGTTGTAATTACCATTCAAGAAACATTATGAGATGGTTTTCCATCCGTCTTGGCTGCCCTTTCGTGACTGCTAGGGTTTCCAGCCCTTCTCATCCTTACCAAAAGCAATTTTAGCAAAAAAAAAAAACTTAATCTGTGCCTACCAAGGTTTGAACACACAACCACGTAATTATCAAAGTCAATGCACAACCATTCAACGAATTCATGTTTCGTAATAATTCTTATAAATCTAAGATTATATTATCAATCATCATGATCAATTATATTATCAAAATAATACACAATTAAAACTACAACTGAAGTACTCTTAACCACTTGAGTTAGTATTTTTCCACGTCATAAAAGTTAACATTAATTTCCATAAAGGCTCCCCCTACCCGCATTTATTAATTAATTAATTATTTAATTAATTCAATTCCTCGGGTCTTACAATATACATATTTTATTTAACCTCTATGAGACTATCCTCACTAGGGAATGAAACTTCTAAGACTTATCTTGATCTTGACTCAAGTGGCGGCACAACACAACTCATCTCCAAGGATTTTTAGCCTTGGCCTTCCTTGAAGTTGTTATTTACTCATTTCTTCATCTCTTGTCTATTTCATTTTCTAGCTTATTTACTCTTCTTTTCAATTTAGCATTCCCATTTCCGTTGGGATCTTGTTTTCTTTTCCTGATTAATGAGTTTTTCTCCTTCTCTTTGAGCCTTTTTAAGTGCACCTTCACATCTAGATAGCTTGTAATCTTATTGTCTAGTGAGAATCTTCACAAGTTTTTATTTTTTTAAATAACTCATCACCATATTCAAAAATCTAAAATGAACTAACTCATTCCTTCATCAAAACAATGTGTAGTGAAGGGTTTTGACACATTTCTTTTTGACTTTGTACTTTAGTTCTATAACCGAAGCATATCCATGGGAGGTAAAAAGGGGGGCCTTTTGGCTTCAATTCCTAATCAGAGCCTATATTTCCTGAATAGGCTTCGGTTGTCTTTAGAACTGAAGCTTAATATAATTAAAAGAAAATTTAAAATAAAAATTAAAGGAATAGGCTTTGGTTCTTGGTCTCAACCAAAGACCATTGCCTTTTAATTTCAAAATTAGTACAAATTTAATTAAAACCTAAAGAAGGCAGTATGCTTCAGTTCTAGTAGGAACAAAATCCTATTCGACTTTATGCTTAGGTTCTTTCGATACACTAGTGCAGTAAGGGCTTTTGGTTATGGTTATTCTCGTAATTTTGTCCTGATTCCAAAACCAAGGCATATTAGGGTGAGGAAAAAAGGGCACCGCTTTGGCCTCAGGTCCCAACCGAGGCTGAAACTTTACATTTTGCCTCGGTTCTACACAAAACCACAACCATATAGTGGTTTAACTTGTGAAAATACGATTATCTTTTGGCTTCGGTTATACAACAACCGAAGCCATATGTGTTCCCTTTTGGCCTCGGTTATGGTTCGAACCGAGGCCATATCCACTATTTTGTTTAAATAATTTTTTTTGTTTTTGTTGATTCCCACATTTTTAAAATTGCATATTTTCAACAAACATGCCAGAACAGAAAATAAACAATACATTTTATGAAATCAACATCATTCATAATTCAAATAAATCAAAAAGTCTTTTGTAACAACGAGTCAATATCTTAATAAATACTATTATACGTATGAATTATAAATTTGCCATATGCTATCCTACCAAACTTATGGACTTTGCGGGAATTGGTGTAGTACTTTTGAGTGTCTGCAAAATAAGACATTATTTTCAATTAGTATATAGAAAGACAATGTTTATCATCCATCACATGACATAGTAATGGCATTCATAAGAGTTGGTTTGTCTATTATACTACAATATATCAACACCATTATAAATAATTAAGGAAGAAAACCAAATCAAAAAAATATAAATATATGGATAAAAATACCAGACCTAGAGAGACAACCAAGCAAGGAATTTTTCCTTAGCCGTTTATCCCCCCCAAGAACATGTTATGTGCAACAATTGAACTATAATAAAGGGAATGTGTTAGGATACTTTTATATAACAAAGATTATTCATAAGATTGACATCGAGGTTCTTACCAATCTTTTACTTGTCTAAGATGGTTAGGGGAAGGTGGTGCAAGGAGCAAAAACACACAACAAGCTTCTCCCTCAGGGAAACCATAAGTAGTTGCCAATGATGCCTGAGCAGAAAATAAATTCATTGATATGCTTTAAAATGAATGATTAGATTCACAAGTTAACAAAGATGACTTATCCAACAATATAAGGGACAAAATAAATTTATTTTCCCTGTTGATAGCATTTGGTAACATATGCTTGGGTGTTATCAAATTTATTGCTTTCATTGAGTCCCAAATGTTTAGTTACACCACACATATACCTAAACACAAAATTGATTTTGATATAAGTTAATAGATACATAAATCAAATAACTATAATGATTGAAAGGCTTACATCATCCATAATTGAATAATGGCAATATTTAGTTCCTCTTGTCCCGATGCAAGCTCCAAGACATCTTGTTTTCGCAAGTGTAGTTAGATCTCAAGGTCTCTCCCAAAAATATTAGAATCCCAAGGAACTTGCATCGACTTATCATTTATGATTACAACAAGTTAGTGTAATACACCAAGATGATCGTCCAAAGGGAGAGGAATCTTCTTTAGTTAAGGATTTTCCTATCGATGAAATTTAGTTTAAATGGAATACAATTTAAGTTGAATATAATTAACATGTAAATTTAAAATTTTAGTATATGGTGGGTTTGAAAGTTTGTACCGGGGGGCCATAATCAACCAAATCTCTAAGCCAGGCGAGGAAACATTTGAATGTGTGTGCCATAGTATATACCTCATTTGTTGGCACATGAAGTAAAGCAAACAACACAGGAACCTCCTCTATCATGACCTTAACCTCATCCTCCAATAACTCCATACCATGAAGAATTGTGGATGCCTTAAATGCTTTTCCATGAGCCATTGATTTCTTTGATGTACCATCCCAAAACTATAGTTGGCATGGATGAGTGTCGTTCATGTCATCCACTAGTACAAGTGGAGCTAAACAACTCCTGTTTATGCTTATACTTGTCAAAGTCAATGTTTTATTAATGTTATTCAATTATTTTATTAAATATCATTTATTCAATTCATAACTTATAAAAAAATATTGTTAATTTTACCTATGGGAGGCACAAATGTTTCTGGTGGAGGAGATAAGTGCGGACGAATGCCATAACTCTCAAATTGTTCTTGGAATTGGCGAATAACATTTTCAGTCAACTTCTTAGTGATTTCTTATGTTAGTCTTTCTTCATAATCAGTAGTGTGTCCGTATGAAGGCTAGTGAGATGAGGCACCTAAATATTGGCATATATCTACTCCTAGTCCAACACCACGCACACGTCCAGGGTTCTCAGGCCGTCCAATTGCAGCAACAAGTATGTCATGACGACCTTTTAGAGTGAATCCTCCTTGGAAGCTCCGCTCAACTAACGAGTCCTGCAATATAACAAAGAAGAGTTACAAAAAATGATACAATATAAAAGACTTATATTGGATGTTGGACCTTAGCAGAAAATAAACATGTTGGTGCCAGTCGGATGCTGGACTTTTAATGCAAATGTCAATCAGATACTGGACTTTAGCAGAAAATAAACATGTAGGTGTCAGTCGGATGTTGTGCTTTCATTTTTGGGTGCCAGTCAAATGTTGGACTTTAGCAGAAGACAAACATGTTGGTGCCAATTGGATCTTGGGCTTTCATAGTGGGTGCCAGTCGGATGCTGGACTTTAACAGAAAATAAACATGTTGGTGCCAATCGAATGTTGGGATTTTAATGTAGGTGTCAGTCGGATGCTAGACTTTTAATGCAGATGCTAGTCAGATGCTGGACTTTAGCAGGAAATAAACATGTTGGTGCCAGTCGGATGTTGCGCTTTCATTGTGAATGTCACTCGGATGCTTGACTTTAAATGCAAGTGCCAGTCGGATGCTGGACTTTAAATGCAAGTGCCAGTTTGATGCTGGACTTTAAAGTTGATGCCAGTCGAATGCTGGACTTTAAATGCAGGTGCCAATCGGCTGTTGGACTTTTAAAGTTGATGTCAGTCAAATGCTGGACTTTAAATGTAGGTAAAATTGTATAGACCAACACAAGCTAGGCTTTAACTAATAGTGAAAGTATGAATGTCAATAGAAATTGAGTTTTAGCGAAAATGTCAACTAAAAACTAGAGTTTAATAGAGAAATAAACATGAATGACAATATATATATATATATATATATATATATATATATATATATATATGAAATATATTATATATATATATAAAAAAAAAAAAAAAAAAAAACAAAAAAAAATAGGACAAATAATTTTATTCTCTCTTTTTGTTTCATACATAAATAAATAGACATGTCTCATATATATATATATATATATATATATATATATATA
>Ga0099822_1008866_pt1 | contig 12793 bp, 3 predicted proteins | sample CowpeawhiteBW_FD_76839 | JGI IMG/M metagenome (GOLD analysis project Ga0099822, IMG submission 76839) | Root nodule microbial communities of legume samples collected from California USA - Cow pea white BW | ecosystem: Host-associated > Plants > Roots > Nodule | place: USA: California | collected... | reverse complement strand
TTATAGCAAAACTTTCTCCAAAACACAAGAATAAAATAAAATGAGCTACCTATGGAACTGACAGATTTATAAGCTCCATTTCGTTGAGGCTTATACTCTCCTGCTCTACATCCTAACATGTTATAAAATAAAAAAAAAAAAAAAAAAAAAAAAAAAAAAAAAAAAAAAACGCTTTCAATGTCTACCACTTTTGCTATGACATGCACCACCAGTGCATAATCTACTGTTTCAAAGCAGCAAGTTAACTACTTCAATCCAGCAACACAAATTTACTCAACTACTCTGTTGTTCATTCAAGTGGGGCATTTGTTAACTTAATCACCATAATCTAATCAAACATTTAAATAATAATACTATAATCTTTAATTTAAACACATACCATTTTTGTCGAAACATGCAGTGCCCCATCATTCATTCTCAGCTTAAAAATGCCTAATTATGTATTTCAAACGTTCAACCAAGAAAAAATTGTACCATACAACCTCCCCCAGTTTCACTCACAACATAAGTCACAACCCACTTACAGAAAATCCACTCAGTCATGGCAAATCACTCAACAAATAAACTAAAGCTATCCACACGCACCTCACATCACTTCTCATGAACCAAAACCCATACTTACTTAACCAACTGCAGACACCTACATAAAGTGTTTAACAATCATGCTTTGTTAACGAAGAAGTTTTTATATCGCCAACTAATCAGAAATCATCCTTAATATGACTTTCAAATCCACTCTATTATGAAAGTAAACAATCTGTAATTGGAACATAATGCTATAAAGTGTCGACAAGCTTATTTCCACAGACACTACATAGACAATACACTCTACTGTCAAAGTCAACAAACTTGTCATACACAAAATTTGTAATTGAATGACAATGTATACAGAGTTAGCTAACCTATCATACTAGGTGATCTCAGTTAACTCGTCGACATAAAAACTCTTTACACTGTCGCTAAATAGCTTACTGTGTACAAATCAATGAGGTCAGCTTGTAATTGAAAGACCGTGTATACAGGATCAATATTAATAGTCCTGAATTTTAGTCAAATTTCTCTCAACAACCCTCCTTTATTTAACCCAACACAAACTCTAATGGATTTGTTTAAAAAACGTTACACTTACACCACTTAATAATTGCAAAACATTGCAACTTAATCAATCTTTTATAATTCAAAGAATATAAACTCCAAACCCCATAAAAAGCAAGGATGAGATATGACTTGACCTTGGTCAGTGTTTGCACAATGGTATCAAGTATGTGTCTTGATTGCCTATCATAGTACTCCTCCACAGTGAGCTTCCACCCAGGATCGTTGTGCGAGTGGGGCACCACGAACACCTTCAGCTTCTCCGCGTCCCACTCGTTCCCCCGGTACGTCACGCTCCACCCCTGCTTCCACGCGCCGCCGTCAACATCCAAAAACTCAATTTTATCGTAGAGCTCCTTGGTGGTGATGTCAACAGGGCCGGCACCGGCGAGCGCGCTGGTGTTGAGGACGTTGGGAAGGGGCCTCCGTCCGAAGGATTTCCGGGCGCGTGAAGAGCGCGTGCGGAAGTGCGTCGCGATGGGTTTGGGGACTCCGAATCGGAGAAGGATGAGGAGGAACAAGGAGAGTGAGATAACGAGGCCAATGGTGAAGAAATTGGAAAAGATGAAGTCTGTGAGCCAGCCGCGTCGTCTTCCTTTTCTGAGTACCTTGGATTTGGGGTTGGAGGATGGGAGGATCGAGGAGGCCCAGGGTGTTCCGCGGCGAGAGGAGAAGGGCATGTTTGGTTTGGTGAATTGGGAATTGGGTTGTGCAAAAAACGAGGTTTTGGGTTGGTTTTGGTGGGGATCTGTGAGAAAAAAGATGAAGAGAGAAAGGGTTTGAAAGGAAAGGAAAGGAATTCAAATCATGGGAGTTTTCGACCTGGGAGTGTGTTTTTTGGGGTGTGTTTGTGTTGTGGAGTGAAGTGTGTGCAAATGGAAATGGAAATGGAGATGGAATTGGTATTCATAGGATATTTTGATGGTTACTTTGGAATTGTCAATGTGTTTTGGTTTTGGAAGGTGCCGATGTTGTGTTGTGTTGTTGTCTTCTGTACTGCAAGACTTTGGGAACTTTCGAAACTTATGCAGTCTCTGGTCATGAAGAGAAAATAATAAAATTTAAGAGTTTAAGAAAACTCTTTGCTTTTGAAAAACTCTTTGCTTTTGAAAAAAATGTACTAAAATTACTTTTCTTCAAGAATTATGACAAATAAAAATAGTTTCGAGTAAGAAAACTGTTATAACTTCTCTGGAGGAGAGCTTCTATGTTTCTTATTTTTAAAATAACTTACAAGGAACTAAATTTTGTTTGTGTGTCCGTAAATTACTTTTTTAATCTTCATCTTTCAATTTTTTAAATGATTCTATGTTTTTAATATTTATTTCAAGATAGTATTTAGAAGTATAGGAAACATATTATATATATAATTTTTTATCATTTATATATCAAATTTATTTTTTACATTTTTTCATTTGAATTGTTTTATATTTGAAATTTTTTATACATGTAAAAAATAGAATAATTTAAATATTTAGGTAGAATAATTTGATGTATAAATTCTGAAAAGTTAATTTAACACTTATATATAAGTTGTAATTACTAATTTGGTCTCAAACGAAAAAGATAAAATTTAATCATTTTAAAAAATAGGGGACTAGACTTAATCAAGATTGTATAGATAGAATGACTAAATTGCAAACCGTCAAAGTTAGTCTAATATGTGGCACAACCATAACATGTCACGTGACAGAGTTTTTTAATTAAAATAAATTAAAAAAAAAATTTAAAATGTCACGAATTGACACATGGTACGACCATGGTATGACATGTGCCAATTTACTTTTTATTTTTTTAATTAAAAAATTTAAAAATAAAAATAGAAATTCCATACAATAACACATGACATGTACATAAACATGATATTAACGTCAACTTAATGAAAATATTGAAACTAGACATTTTTAAATAATTAAATGACCAAATTGAACTAAAAAAATAATAATAAGATGATTAAAATGAACCAAACAAACAAATTAAACGACTAAATCACTAATTAAGTCTTTTTTTCCTATAAATTTAATATATTAAAATTATTTTAATCAATTTTGATTTTAAATATCACTTTTCATATCTCTCTTTGAAAATTAGTATAAAGAATTATGATTTTATCACCAAACATTGAAAATAAATTAAATCACCAACATTAAATAAAAATAAATTTATTTATTTATAATCAAGAAAAGATAAACTTAATTTACTTATATATATAAAAAAATCACCACAGCAACAACAAAGTCATTTATTACTTGCTCTTATTTTCTGAAAATACGAAATAACCATAAACATTCGTAATACTAATATTACAAAGGAAGATAGGGAAAGGACAAACACAATTTGAAAAATAAAATTACAATGCATTACCTTAAGTTCTTATTTATAACCTTACAAACCATCATTCTTCATTTAGATATCTTATTTAACAAAATCTTTCTTCATTGATTAATCACTCAAGTGATCTTATTCGACTTTGATAATTCTTCATGGCTTAAGTATTGTATTGGACAAAAACATTTTGTTGCAATATTTTGAACTTCGTGTAACTATGTGTAACTTCGTTTTGTTTGTGTTTATTTTAGTAATATTGATGACTGTATATTAACACATTTAGATGAGACACGTATATTTAGATTTTCGGAAATTTATCTCTCCTTTTCGAAAAAACAAAAAACAAAACCCATATGTTTGGTAATTATTTTATATGATGTATGCATATTTATTTATATACATGCATTTTTATTTAGTGCTTCTATATTTGTCCTAGTTTGATTGTTACATATATAACATGGAGTCTAAATAAATTATTTCCAAAACCAAAAGTCATTAACTAAAATTGAAACTTAGGACAACTTAAGCAAAAAAGATTTGAATTACAATTTACTTTTAATATATAATCTATTACTTTTTGACACTTTTAATATGTTTGGACAAATTTCTCTAACACAGAAAGGAAAAAATGAAGAAAAGAATTATAAGTGTTTTAACATATGTTTGGTTTATTATGTTTTCAGAAAATCACAGCATTTTCTTGAGAAAGAAAAATTAATGCAAAGTCTAGTCAATTCAAAGAATGACTGAAAGATATTTAAGAAGGAAACTTGGTTTAAATAACTTCACATATCACATTCCACACTTCATGAAGTCTTCTTTTTTACATTTATAATATGAAAGACTTTTATTGAGAAATACATTTTTCCTATTCTACTTTCTCATGAAAGACCTTTTCATATAAAACAAAAAAGATTTGTCTTATTTATTTAAGAGGATAGAGTTAAATATATATATATATAATAGATTTCATTTAAATTTATATAAAAAATTGATATCATTTTTAACTAAAAGTTTTTAAACAATAAATTTATAAGTTTTTCTTTTACATGATGTTTAATTTTTTATTTTTATACAACAAATAATTTAGACTCATACTTAATTTTTCTGACATTTTATATTTATATTTATATTTTTAACATGTAAATATGTTTTTTTTTAATACTTAAACTCATTGGTTAAAGGCTCATGTGCATACAAATTTTGATCTTGACATACTAAAAGTAAGTTTACTTTTACAAACGAATGAAATAGTAGAATGAAATTTTGAGATGTGTGTTTAGCAAAAGGGGGTGCATTTAACAAAGGCCCATTAGGGTCAGGCTCACCCAAAGATATGAACAGTGCAATCAAGTTTGTGCTAATTTAAAAAATTATCTAATTTTATCGTCAATTTCGCTTCGGTCTAAATTAAATCAAATAAATGAATATTGTGATTGACATTAATATTTAAAAGATAAAACAAAAACATTTTTTACATTGTTATGTGTTTGTTTCTTACATGGCTTTATGTTTTGAATTTGATAAAAAGGAAAGTTCAATTTTTTATCATTTGATCATTGACCATATATTATATTTCATTTCCACCTATGTTATAATCAGATTAAGACTCTCTTATCTTTCAATCATTATAAATTCTACGGTGAAGAAAATAAAATGTAACCCAAAAGCCTAGATAAGAGGATATTTATTGAATCTATAAATTGTCTGTTTGTAAAGATATTTTCTTGTATTTTAATTTCATTTTCTTTTTAGTATCTTAAATTTAAAATGAATATTGTATTAGTCTTTTAATTTCTTACTTAACATTAGTTCTAGAAGGTTTTAATTTTTTTTTAAAATTAAGATTTTTTGTTTAATATTTAAAAAAAATGTTAAATATATTTAGTATCTTAACTTTCGATAAAAATTAAAATTATTCTCTTCAAAATTCTGAACCAATTTAGTTTTCATATTTAGAAATGTATGAATTTAGCATTTTTAACTAAATTTTGTTTAATTTATTAGACATTTCAAACGCGTGTCATGTTAACATTTAAATTGTTTACATGTCATGATAACATTTGAGTTATTTATATAGTTTGATACGTCATTTTTGCTTTAATGTTAATCGAGAGATACATTAAAATGTGAAATAAACTTAAGAAATTTCGGTTAAAAATTTTGAAAAAAAACCAATTTTAATTTTTTCAGTTAAGGGATAAAAATATATTTAACCCTTATAAATTTAATTCAGTCTCTTAAATTTAGATTTTGAAATTTAAGTATATAATATATGTAGTTTAATAAATTAAAAATAAATTAGTAATTAAAATATATTAGTCTCGAAGTCCATATATTATGACATTGTTCTGATCATATTAATTTCAATTCATTGGATAAACTTTATATTAAAGTTTTGTGAAATAAAAATGCACAGATCTCACTAAGAATAAATTAGTTAAATTATTTGACAAAAATTCAATATTAGAAAAAAAAAAGTAAATACATCGCTTATCAATAACATTATTGACAGAAAAAAAAAAGAGATTAATATGGTCTAATAAATCTTTTAATTTTTTAAAATCTTTTTTTCCAATTTCTCTAAATTGTTAATAAATTAATAAAGATATTCTAAAGTAACTACTAATTATTATTCAAACGGCGATTGATACGTACATATAAATAAATACTCACACACAAATATATATATATATATATATATATATATATATATATATATATATATATATATATATATATATATATATATATATATAGAAAAGTTCAGAATTCACGTACATGGTTGGTAAGAGTTTCCTATTAAATAAAATAAGTGTGATATACAACTTTTTTAACATAAACTATATTATATTTTAATAATAAATGTAACCAACTAAATTGCAATCTTGATAATAACATGGTGAGACTTACTTGAAAAGGAAAATGTGAATGTGGGAAATAGAACTTAGTTTTAAGAAAAATAACTTTAATTTTATTTAATTTTTATGATTAAATTAAAATTACCATACATTTTTTTAAAAAAATTATTAATTTCAAATCTCACCGTCTTCTCTTCTTTATCCCTTTTGCTTTATATCAAGGAGATCAAATAAAGATGAATTTAGATCAAATTAAAAGAAACTCTTTGACTATTGAAAACTAATTTTCCATTAACAAACTTGATTACTTTATAGAAGAATAAATATCTTCTAAACATGGTTAACTTCATGAATTATTATATCCATTAACATTTGTACTGTATGGTTTATTGATATCTCTAGTCAGACATTCGGTCAGGCGGCTTAAGGACAAACAGTCGAAGGCCGCCCACTATAGGCGAACAATCCCTTGGATTGTTAATATTACAATTTTTCCGGAGTGATTTAAGAGAGCTCGCGACCGAACGATCCCCAAAGTTCATTCCAATTGAACTTTGTCTCCATAACACAATTATGGGGACCTCCACTAGGACGCACGACCCTCCGGTCGGGCGGTTGCACAAAAACTAAATCAGTAAGATAAGTACATTAAAGTAATACAGGTCAGTAATCAAGTTTAAAAAATATTTGAGCCATGATTAAGATAACCCCAATCACGAGCCCATATTAAAAACTATGATTAGGAGCTCAAGGTAAGTTCCTGAGGACTTTTACTTCACATTTATTACAATATTAATTGCACTAACCTGAACAGATTTTATCTGACTTAAGCATCAGAGCTTTAGACAGGTACCTTGATTATCTGGACAACCGAACGTGTAAAAGCTAAAAGAAATCGAACGAGAGAAAGAATGAGAGATCGAACGGTAAAAAAGTTGTACAAAATGATTTTAAGGATAAATTGAATGTTGGAGATAAGTACTTCGTTTCTATATCTGAAACAACATTCGTTATAAGGATCGTAAAATCCAAAATTATATATCAAACATGCTTCTTTCTCTAAAAACAAATCTCACACAAGAAATACATAAATTTAATCTATAAGTGTTGAATTATATAAAACTAATTCATTAAGTAATTATACATAAAATACTTTCAAGTATTAAATCAACTTTACACCTATCAATGGATAAGATTAAAGGAAATCGATACTACAAACATACCACTGATTAATATTAAATTTTGTTTTTCTAATCATGTTATTATAATTGCATTGATAATGAACTACTTAGAATTATTTAGTTAAAGACACTAAGAACGGTAAACACATGAACTTGTTGTCCCATCATGTTATATTTTATCAGAACACTGTTGAATGTGCTCAAATTAAAGTCTAATCACAACTTTTTAATGGGCCTAATCGCTTGCTGCATAACCGTAAAAATTACAAGATGAACATAAAAAAATTTATTAATAATGTGATTGTAAGTACGTAAATTATGAAAAAGAAACCAATGCGGAAGTTTCAAATATATGATAACATATTTTTAGTTAATTTATTTTATTTTATTGAATATTAAAAAATATAGTATTTAATTAATTTTTAATTTTTAATTTTTAACTTTTTTAGTAAGTGGTGGCACAATTATTATTTTATTTCTTCATATTACTTTATTGTATCGGTTGAAAATATAAGATTTTGTGGTTTAAGTTAACATAAAACACAACAAGTAAATTTTATAGAAAATGTATCGGAAAATAAGATGCTGGCGATCTTTATCATAGAAGTTACAAAAAAATATAACGATATCATTATGTAATACATTCTCAATAAAAATAATAAAAAATATTTATACATTAATAAAAATATCATTTTATATTTCATGTAACTAACCAATGTAACAATCACATCATTTAGATAACTGACAAAATAAATCAATTGAAAATATAAAAAATTTAATACATACTCAGTTATAAATAATCAAATTCATAAAAGACTTAAAACTTAATAAACTTTTATTTTAAAATATATATTAAATAAAGTTTGATGCAGTGTTGTTTTAAGCTTCCTATATAGTATATAAACAACTAATTAAAGGAATTTGAACACTTATTCAAAATATACTACATCTAATATGCATGGATATACAATTTTTAAAATTTTAATATTATTTTTCATAGAATAAAATTTGAATTTAATTTAATTTTACAAAATTAGTTTATAAGAGGATGCTTATCTTATCTTTAATTAATATAGATATTTAAAAAAAATTAAGTCTTTTAGTGTTTTTTTTTTCATCAACGTTTCTTTTCAGAAATTCATTGAAGTACATAATAAGAAACAATTATGAACTTTAGTTTTAAAGATGGAAAATTCAAAACTTAAACAACTACTCGACAGCTTTTAACAACTACATTCATGTTACGTAATTGACATTTAATTTTTGAGAGAGAAAGAAAACAAAAACCCTTTTGCCAAACTGCTATATCATTAAATTTTTTTGCTGAAATTGTGATTTAGGTCAAATAAATCACTGTACAAAGTCATGTTTGAAAAATTCAAATTATCACCACTGGTATCAATGGGAGAAGAGTTACGAATTAAAATCTAACACTCAAATTATAATTTTTATAGTATCAGAAGAATGCTAGAAACGTATTATCTGGTAACATTTTGTTCTAGAAAAAAATTGTATTAAATTGAGATATTTAATTAAATCATGACTAAAAGATAATAAAAATAGTTGGAGGATAATTGTATTGAATAATATGGTTCTCAACCTATTGGAACTCTTTTTTTATTCTAGCACTTTGTCTCAGGTCGTAAATTGTAATTCATTGAAAAGTGTAAAATTACCAAAAAAATTCATAAAATGTTGTGGGATTTAAATGTTGCTAACTTTTTGTATCATATGAACTATTAACATCTTTGGCCAGATCTTCGATCAAGCGGTTCAAGGATAAGTGGTTCAAAGCCGTCTGTTACAGACGGACAATTCAGTGGGTTGTTGATGTGATAATATCTTTAGAGTAATTTTAGAGAGTTTACAACTGAGCGGTTCGAGGATAAGCGACCGAAGGTCGCCCGCTACTGTCAGTCGATCATAGGTAATTGAAAATCACATTAAAATCCTTCTCAATGTGAGTGTCGACAAACATCGGCCATGATTTGCCGTTCTCATCCAACTATTGGGGTGCAAGAACATGGCTGATCGGCTAGCAAGATGTCCAACAGTGTCAACTGGGCAGACCAAAGGTAAAACCTAAATATTAAAGTAAAACAAGTCAGTAGTCAAGTTTGAGAAGCAATTGGGTCATCACAGGCCATATAAAAAACTATAAATAGGAGCCAACTATAAATAGAAGCCAAGGTAAGTTGGTAGGAATTTCTACTTCACATTTATTACAACATTAATTATTTTTACTCGAATGGATCTGAACTACTTAAGCATCCCGTGAAGGAAGTTAAGACAAATTAAGTGTTTTAGATAGGTGTTAGGTCCCTGTACGCGAAACACTTTTAATAAATTTTAATTAACATGCATTCCTAACATTTCTCACGATATAATTATCACTTAAATATTCATATTACAGAATGAAATAAAAATAAGTTAATTCTAGAGATTAAAAAAAAAAACCTTATCAAGTTTCAATAACTTACTTAATTTTAAAAAAATGTTAAAATTGTATAAATTAAATTTACTATTTATTGAAAATTAAAATTGTTTTATTTGTGATGTTTGGTGTTAGCAATGAATATAAGCCACAATTTGAGATTCGAAAAGTGGTCCATTTTGAAGTATTCAGTGAGTTTTATTGGTGTTTGGAATTGTAAAGGGACCTACTTTAGATGCCTACTTTTTGTTTCCTTTTAATGTCATTTCATTTTCATTTCATATACTCTCTTTCTTTCAATGATTCAACCCTTCAAAATTTCAGATTCTAATTTCATCATCATCTTCTTCTGTGTTATCAAACATAATTATCCTTTCCTTATATATATATATTTTTTTTAATTTTTGGAGAAAAACCTTGATCTTTAATTTCTTTTGATCCCCAGAAACGATACTTACTAATGTGTAATAGATATAATTATAAACTAATAATATTCTAGCAAAATATTATATTCACTACAATTAAAATCACAAATTATATCTTTATAAACACCCTTTTAAGTTTTTTGTAAAGAGCTTTATATGTCCATAATTATATTTAAATTATTTTAAAATCAATTTTACAAAATAGACTATTATTTCTTTTTCAATTTCTACGTACTTTCTTCATTAATTATTGTGAGTTGGATGTGTAGTTTGGGGTTGGGAAGCAAGAAAGAGCAAGCATCAGAAGATTCTTCTTCTCAAATTCAGAACAATCGGTGTAAAGGGGAATCTGTAATTATGTCAAATATCAGGGGCAACTTGCAATAATGGAGAACATTTTTTTAATTCATATTTTAATGAAAATTATATCAAAACTTAATTGCTCAACAAACAGCAGAAAGCAAAAAATACTGTACAATGAAAACTAAAAAAATACTATAAAAAGTATGAAATTGTATAAAAAAATTATACAACAAATTTTATTTTAAATAAAATTTAGCAAGAAATCTGGAAAGAATGGTCAATACGATATATACTTACAGTTTTTATTTTCTCAAAAGCATGTCAAATTTGTATTACTAGAATTAAAACTGATTAAGTAGATTATTATTAAATTAAAATAAACTAATTAAATTACATACTAAATTAGAATAAATGGTTAATTTAACGTCTCTAGTTATACCTGCCTACCGTGATACTATGTAAAAATAAATATTTTAGGTTTTATTTATATTTTTAAAATCAACTCTCTTTTTTTATTTTCGATTTGATCTCTAGTAAGACTTAGGTGATTATAATAAACATGAGAAAAATACCAAAATAAATGAATTTTTTTTTAAAAATATATAAAACATTAAAATATATATAAAAAAAATCTCTTAGTTCAAAGAAATAATGAATAATTCTGCGAGAGATAATCTCGGAGATTAAATTGGTGGTTTGTTCCTTAAAATTAATAATGGACGGTTGCAAATCCGGTTCATTATGAGAGCGGTTGAATCGAACCGAACTGAACCGTTTGGTAGAGTAGAGAAGTAATAACAAATCAGAAACAGAAGAAGATCACTCTGTGAATAAAAACGCTGATTGAAAGAAAGATAAGCTGGGTTTACCTCACCCGCGGTTGCACGGTTCCATGGCACTCTCCTTTCGGCCCGTCATCCACCCCCGCGTCACCGACCGGTCACTCTTTCAGTTTCTCCCTCCCAAGCCTCCTCCTCTTCCGCCTTCCTCCGTTCACCTCCTTCCGCTCACACGCCGCCGCCGCTTCCTCCTCTACTGCGTCGTCGACGGCTTCTCTGACGACGCCGTCTCCACACGCAACTTCGACCGCGGATTCACCGTCATCGCCGCCATGCTCCGCCGCATCGAGCCCCTCGACAACTCCGCCATCTCCAAGGGCGTGTCTCCCGCTGCGCGCGACTCTATGAAGCAGACCATCTCCACCATGCTCGGCCTTCTTCCCTCCGACCACTTCGCCGTAACCGTCACCGTCTCCAAACACCCCCTCCACCGCCTCCTCTTCTCCTCCATCGTCACCGGGTAACGAACGAACAACAACTCTCTTCTCTAATTAATTTGTTTGAGATTTCATTTATCGTTCAATTTAATTGCTACTCTAGTACCAATTTCGTGGCCAAATCTGTTCAAGTGTAAGATTATTGTTTTCGATGTATTTCTCCCTAAACATTCGTAGACCTAGAGAATAAGAAGTTAAAATGAATTTAACTTTTCTCGTGAGCTAACTGGCTAAAATCAACTTAGAGAGAGATTTTGTAATAGACATGTACATGAATTGATTTTAGATTATGAGAGAAGCTTAATTCATTTTATTTTTATGTATTTCATGTTTTAGCACTCGTAAGAGAAGAAAATAAGAAAATAAAGCTCAAATCAATCTGTATATGAATTGATTTTAGATTACGAGATATAAGCTTATTTCATTTTATGTATTTCATGTTTGAGCACTTATAAAAGAAGAAAATAAGAAGGTACAGTGAATTGAACCGTTCTTGTGAGCTAACAAGGCTAAATCAACTTGTGTATTTCATGTTTCAAAGAAGTTAGATGTGAGAAATCTTGTAAACGACATTTGCACGAATTGATTTTAGGTTACAAGAGAACAAAATTCATTTTATGATGTATCTCATAAAATAAGAGGGTAACATGAACTGAACTACTTCTCTTATATCATCACGAGCTTAATTCATTTTAGCTCATTAGCTCACGGAAGGTTCAAGTCAATTTAGTTTCTTGTGGGTTTTTTTTTTTTTTTTTTTTTCCAAGTTTTTGTTTTTTTTTTAAATTTTTTTTTTTTTTTATTTTTGTTTTAGATGTTAAAACAAATATATTTTATTTTTTTTTATAATTTAATTTTTATCAAAAAAAAAAATTGGATAATAAAATTAA
>Ga0099822_1008860_pt1 | contig 12801 bp, 5 predicted proteins | sample CowpeawhiteBW_FD_76839 | JGI IMG/M metagenome (GOLD analysis project Ga0099822, IMG submission 76839) | Root nodule microbial communities of legume samples collected from California USA - Cow pea white BW | ecosystem: Host-associated > Plants > Roots > Nodule | place: USA: California | collected... | reverse complement strand
TAAATAATATAACATAGAAATATATATATATATATATAAATATATATATATATATATATATATATATATATATATATATATATATATATAAAATAAAGCACTTATGGTACTCTAAATATTTACATGTAGTAATCTCAATATGATTAGTTATAACAATTTTAATATAGATCATTTTGTACCCTTCTTAAGAACATACCCATCTAAAACAATGCGACATGTTCATGGTGATTTAGGAACCACCTTACAACCTGTATGGATTAATAAAACATAACATTTATCATATGCTATTGTAGTTAATGCATTACGTGACAATCTAAATTGCAACCAATATCCTATTTGTTGCAAGAGATACTCACATTTAGCATTTACTCATATTGCAAAGTTTATTGTTCTTGTTGAGAGAACTCGGGTTTGAGTCGTATGTAAGCCAAAATTGTGTTATTTTATTTGTGCATTTTGGTAATATAATTGATCATGATGAGTCATAATAAAATCCTAAATCTATAGGAATTATTACGAAACATGAATTAGTTGAATGGTTATGCATTGGCTTGGTAATTGCATGGGTGTGTGTTTGAACCTTGGTAGACAAAAAATAAGCTTTCCTTTTTTTTTGCCAAAATTCTATTTGGCATGAATGTGAAAGGCCAGAAACCCTAGTTGGCAGAGGGGCAGCCAAGGGGGCTGGAAAACCAACTCATGATGGTCCTTGAATGGCAATTAATCACCATTAAAGTGATTTTCGTTTTCTTTCCATTAACCACCATTAAGGCTTAGTTAATTGGCCAATTAAAGGGAGGATAAAGAGGTTTGAAGACGGTTGTTAGTGAGAACTAGGAGGAGAGGTTTTATAGAGTATCAAAGTGCTAACTGTGTGAGAATGAGAGTTGAACTAGGGAAGCACTAAGGAGCTTATTATTGATCGAGGAAGAAGCTCAAGAACCATCAATTTTAAGCTAGGAATCCAGGTTAGGGGAGCTGAACTCGAGTTTGATTGTGTTTATAGTAGTTTCATATATTGCATGAATTATTGTTAATGATTTTGTACCGTTGTATCAAATTCTGCATGTTTCTAGAAATTTTCTAGAAACCGCCTAGCGGGCCTTCAAAGCCGCCAGGCAACTCATCCCTTTTCTGTGCAAATTATGGGTTCTTGAGAGGAACCGCTTGGCGGAACGAACTGGCTGCCAGGTGACGCATGTTTCCCAACCCAACTTTGTGGGTTTTGTTTGAACGGTCTGGCAATGATGAGTACCCGTCAGACGACGCAAGCTAGTTTGGCAAAATTTTGATGTTTTGGGAGTTCTTGGTCGATTCTGATGGTAGGAAATTGATTACTACTAGAGAATGGAATTCTGATTGCAATTAATTGGTAAACTACGAGGGGATTTGGGGTTAATTGGATGAAAGTGATAAGTATGTATATTAGGGTTTGAACATTTGGGGATTTGCATTTTGGAGTGAATTACGTAGACAAAAATAATATAATTCTGCATATTGGAAGCCTAATATATTATTAGTAATCATAAGCATATAATAGAAGTGTATTGAGTGGAAAATTGAGAGATTGATATGAAATGGGGAATTAGGTTCTTGGAGGTGCAAGGAGAAATTATGGTTTTTCATAATTGGTTGCACTGCCTGGCGGTAGGCCTGGTGGTAGGCTATGTGCCACCAGGCGCCAACACAGGGAAAGTGATTTTTTGCGTGACTGTGAGGAGAAATGATGGGTTTGGGATTCTTGGAAATCACATTAATGTTGAATGGGGAATTGAGAAATTGTTTGGTCAGAGGTCTAGGGTGATTATATATATATATATATATATATATATATATATATATATATATATATATATATATAAAATTTTAGTATGAATGTATTTGAGGGGTAATGGAGCTTTGGAAGATTCATGATAATAATAACAGTGCAATAGAAAGTATTATTATACTAAAGTATTGTTGGATTGAGAGTGATAGTACAATTAGGAGCTGAAAGTACTAAATGGAGATGCATTAGTTGGATATGAAATATATGTTATTCTGTGATAAGGTTCCTAGGTAGGGTAAGACTCCAAATGGAAATGGTATAATGGTACTGGACATGATTTGGCAGTGGTGTGGTGAAAGTGAATAGGGATCTTAAAGTGTGGTTAAATACATGACTTAAAGAGTCCATAGATATAAAGCTAATGTAATTATTGAGTAAATGGAAAATGGTGGAACCAAGACATAGGAGTCACAGATCATGATGGGATTAACTAAAATTAGATAGTTAAGTGGGAATGCAATGATTGGAGAAGGTGCTAAAGGGTTCTGTAGTGTCTAAACCAGTATTGCACGAGTACTGGTGTGGTGCCTAGTGGTGAGGTTTGACCCGCCAAGCAATAACTACAATTCTAGGGGGCTACTGTGACGCGTGGTGCCTAGCACTGAGGGTCATCTCGCCATGCGATACCTACTGTGACGCTTGGCACCTGGCGGCATATGTGTTCTGCTAGGCGATCTGGAGCTAGTTTTCGCCTGCCAGCTTTGGAGCAACGCTAGGCGATAACACAGAGGCAGAATCGTTGTGTGTTTTGGATGTGCGCGATCTACAAGGCTTTGGTGATACCTTAAAGATCGACTTGCTGGAATGTTCCTTGAGTTGTGGCTCGGGATAGGGGTTAAACATGTGGCATTCCTTGAGTTGTGGCTCAAGATGGTGGATGAACATGAGGAATCCTTGAGTTATGGCTCGAATTGGCGAGTGTTGCCAGTGTGAGTGTTCGAGTTGTGGCTCGTACGGATGGGTCCAGATAGATTGCCCTCCTCAGTATTAAGCTGACGAGTTTGGTAGTCTTGGGACGTTACAAACTATGTTCGTATTGGAAACTCCACCTTGAATTACAAAGTATGGTCTGTAGCAGGTTTCCTGCACGTGTTCTACAAGTTTTGGCTTGTAGGTGTGGCAACAAGACATCTTGAGGTATTCATCTAAAGACCTACATGGATGACATGGTGGTGGCCATGTTAGGTGAAATCAAAGGATATGAGTTCCTTTGATGTGTGTGGATAATTCATGAATTGTATGTATATGTTTTATACTGTTAGCTCACCCTATCTACTCGTGTTTGGCGATGATCGTGTATTGCATTACACGTGAGCAGATGATGTTGTAGGTGGATCTGGTGAGGCCTAGAGACGGAGCGAGGATAGACCGGAAGAAAAGACTTACAAGAGTTTTTATGTTTTATGGTTTTTGAATGAATTTGTAAACACGTATATGACTGACTTTTATACTTTATTCGAGTTTATAATTATAGATTTTGGAATAATTTTTAATGTAATAAATATTTTAAATTTCTCGCATTTTTGGAAAATGAATTTAAATAAATGAGATATTATTATTATATTTTTATTTTATTATTTAAAATTCATAATATCCTAACGGAATGTTACACACCGCCTATCACATGACAAACAGAAAATAAGTGTGTAACAGTCTTCTCAATCTGTTCCCGAAACTCACCCGTAATACTACCGATCATTACAACTTTGTGTGCTAATTTGTCCTTCATTGATACCTTTTTCAATAGGGTTCTCCACACAAAATTTTGGACACTTAGAAGGACTTTCAAACTCCAAAACAATTTAAACCAACTTATTTCTAATGACTAAATTGAATTCAATGCGTTTAATAAGATGTTGTACACATAAAACTATGTTTATACTATAGTTAAACATACAATCAAAACCACCTAAGATATATTGAAATTAAGATCTAACAACTAATCGAACCATATAATTTAAAATAAGTAAGGTTATATAACAAAATTTAGGATTTCAAAATAATTTGTAAGCAAATATTTTGAATATTTCCAATTTAATTACAATTTTTACTTTTGTGTGTCAAACTTTTAAATTAAATCACAGACAAAAAATTATATAATATTCTTTTATTTCTCAAACAACAATATTTTTTTTCTTTTCTTTTTTTCATACAATGAAATAATCTATAAATTATTCTATTCTCCTTTCACTTTTTTCCAATCATTCCCTTCTATTTTGTTTCCTTTGATTATTTTTTTCCCTCACCATATTGGTCTTAAAAAATGTTTGAAGTCTAAATGAAATAGTGAGCCCTCCACTATATGGCAATGGTGCAACAAAAAGAGGAATTGGTTAGGCAAAGAATTTAAGAGCGTGTATTGTGGTGGACATAATTGATAGAACTTCACTTGTGCTTATAATAATGAGGAATGACTTGAAAGTGAAACTAGGTAGGGTGCATGTGCTTCATGAGATTAGGTACTCATTCACTCAACCTAACCTTTGCTTAATATTCATTTATATCAATTAATCAAAGTTGGATCATATACTAAATAAGAACCATCAAGGAATTAAACATTAATTAATTTAAGTGCACATATAACGGAACCATACTTTTAGGGCATCATCAAAGTTCAACCATAGAGAAAGTAAATTGTGGGGGTCAAAATTCTAGTTATAATTCTCTAAAAACTGTATTAAACTATTGTACTCATAAACTAATGTATCAGATTCTAATGGAAAATTAATGACTGTACGAACAATATGATATATATAAGAAAAAGAAAATCATTTATTATTTTATATTGTTTTCATTAGCAACATGGGATGAGTATACATATTGCGAATATAAATATAGCACTCTTTTTTTTTTTTTGCATAACTATTATAAAATTTACAAATTCGGTCCTTTTAAAATTACCGGTTTTGCAAGCTTAATTAGTAGATTACTAGATTTGTAAGCAAACCCAAATGCTTGAAACTACAATATTTTAAACAGGAAAGTTACACAAGTTATCAACTAAAATAAATCTGATCTAGTGAAAGAGAAAAAGATAATTTCATTTAATTTCGTACATTTAAATTTGATACATGATATCTTAACAACGAAAAAAACTTTTAAATTAATATATTTTTTTATTTTTGTCATGTCATTATTTGGATTCACGTATAGGTTTATTTACATGTGAATTTTTATGTATGAAATTCAAATTTTAAAAAATGTAATATTTATTTCGTAAAATATACTTATTCAACTTATTTAATGTGAATTAGGTCTTAAATAGATAAAATTCATCCACTTATCCATCCCTACCTGTAGTAGTATATGTCTAAATACATGTCAATGGAACACTTGATACTTGAATCTAACATTTGTAGACTTTTTTTTTTTTTTTGCTATAGATATTTTGAAATTTTATTAGGGTAATAATATTTTGAGAGCTAAATTTTGACAACTTTCTCTTATAACCTAAAAAGATATCTTCTAAGTAATTTTCGAATATAAAAAAAAATGAGAAAATAGAAAAATGAAAAATCACTTAAAAATGTTACCTCATATTGTAGGAATAAGTTATCAAAATTTAATCGTTAAGATATCATTATCCATTTTATTAACATGGAGTATTAAGAATTTTATTTTCCAACCTAGACTTTTTTATTATTTCAGTACAATTACTTTTTTTCAAAAGACTAAATTTTCAGCAAATTGCAGGTTATTTGTTATTGTTGGAATTCTATTTCTCAAGAAACAAATTCTTATTAACATTTTTTCTATTTTTATAAATTTGTATATTTATTTATAATAAATTATTTTATTAAAAATTTATATTTTTTCTAAACTCATGTGAATATAATTTTAAAAAAAACATATATTTAATTTAATATTTATCAATTAGTTGAGAATAAAAAATTAGAAGAGTGATTATAATAAATAAGATAATTTAAATATATTATAATTATGGTAATAGAAAAATTATCATAATAAAATAGTATATATTTTTTGTAAAATTAATTTTAATAAATGTATATTTATTTGGTTAAAGTAATTATGTAATCATTTTTTGTGTAAAATAAATTAGAAAAATAAAATAAAATAATATAATATGATTGTAACACCCCATTTAAATAATAACCTTAATTAAATGAAATGTCACACAGAATAATATAAGAGGCAAAGTCATGGAGTATAACGTCACTCCTTACAAATAACCAAGGTACTAAAAAATGAAATATTGAGGCACACCATGATGCCAATACAAACGGAGTACACTTGTGGTGGCCTCTATTGCTCTGCAGAGCCAATTGCCAATGGGTTTCACCCTACCACTAACAAGGTTAGCCTTTAAATATCTAAGACCTCCTGCTACTCTCACCAATTGAGTCAGTACGCTCTACGTGAGACTAACTGACTCTTTAGAGTGTTAGAATGCAATCTTTACCTTGAATCCTTACTAAATTATATAATGAGGCACTACCACGAACTTCGTGGAATTACATCCTAAGTATAAAGGCACCACCATGAACTCTCACTAACAGGGATCATGGAATTACGTCCTGATCGTGAGGTGCCCCCACGCAACCATCGTGGAATTACGTCCTGAGCAATGAGGCACCACCATGAAATCTCACATAGAGATTCATGGAATTACGTCCTAACCAATGAGGCACCACCACGAAACTATCGTGGAATTACGTCCTGACCACACCAACATCATGTTTCATCAACCAATATAAAATCATTGTCCATACCAATTCCATGTCGCTTTTATAACCAATCATCCCATACATGTCACATGCCAAGATCATGCCAAACTCATCAATCCAGTCCATACAATCATGGATTTCACGCATATTCACATACCTCATACTTTAAATATACCAAATCATCCAATCATACAACCAATACCAATTATGTGAGAAAACGAGTGGTCTGTGTCAGGTCTCGCTCAAGCTAGGAGCCCTTGCTCAGGCAAGAGGAGTGCTCTCGCTCAAACTGCAGTCTCTCACTTAGGCGAGACCGCGAATAGAGACCCTGGGAGGTTTTGCGAACGCTCGCTTAGGCGAGGTCATCTCGCCCTCGCCTGAGCGAGATGGTCTTTCGCTCAAAACTCAATTTTCCCACCTGAGCGAGTGCTTGAGCAAAAACCCCTAGGCGAGCTTCTGCTACTCTCGCTTAGGCGAGACGAGCTGACTTGGGCGAAAGTAGCAGTTCTCCCTCATTGTTCCCCGCTTGCAAAGCCAGATATTCATCCAAAACAACAACCAATGCATACTCATTTCATCGTGAACACCACACAAGCACCAAAAATGCAAAACAGAACCAAATATAGGCAAAATGAATTTAAAATACGAAACCCTAGCTTCCCTTACCTGGAAAGAGCTAGCAAAATACTTTGACACCAAACAGCGGAGCACAGCAACTCTAATAATGGATTAATGAGCTGGAAAAATAGTGGAATAGATTTTAAAACAGGCTTACTATGAAACCCTAACCGAAAATACGAAACTATGATTAGAGAGGAGAGGTATGAGCTGGAGAGTAACTTACGTGGAACAGGAAAATGAGTTTGAGCTACTTGACCAAGATTGGAGCTAAACCCTAGCAGAGCACTGTTTTAGGGAAAATAGAGAGGAGTAAGGCACTGATTTTTGCAAGTGAGTGTAGTGGAAGTGTTAGGCTGCTTTAGGGGCCTTAACACCCTATGAGCCAGCCTTTAGGCCCATCTGATTAGGATAGGCCCTTAAAAATTAGGACATAATCATAAGTGGGCCTTACAATGATTGTAGGTGAAAATATTTGAAAAGAAATTCTATGTAAACTTAAATTATCCAAGTTTTTTAAAAAATATATATATATTAATTTAAATTTAGATATTTATTTGTTGAAGTTATTAGTTATTCAAATTTAAATTTTTAAATTTTTTTCTATTTTAAAACTTTTTTTATAAAAATTTATATTATTTTTTTTTGTTTAAATAATTTTTTTTACCAATAAACCTATATATTTTACACTAATATTACTAATTTTTAACTTCACATTAAATTTCTTTTCAAATATTGCCACCTAGAATCATATCATTATTTAATTTTATTTTTCTAATGTGTTACACACAAAAATTTATTACATAAATTATTTTAACTAAATAAAGATACATTTATTAAAATTTATTTTTATAAAAAACAATCATAATTACAATATTTTATTATGATAAATTTTCTATTATCTTACAATATATTTAAATTATTTTATTATAATAACTCTTTTAAATTTTATCCTTAATTAATTTATAAATATTAAATTAAATATATTTTTAATATTTATATTCACCTCAGTTTATAAAAATATATGGTGTTAATAAAATAATTTACTGTAAATAATATACAAATCTATAGAACTAGAAACAAATGTTTAAAATTTGTTTCTCGAAAAATAGAATTTCAACTGCAAAAGAAAAACCTGCAAAATTAGAAACGACATGATGAGAATTTAGTTTTTTGCAAAATAGAAATTGTGTAATTTGAAGAAAAAAAGGTTGATGATGTACTCACGTCAATAAAATTCAAAAGTGGTTTATAAAATAAAAAATTCAACATTTGTAACAATATTAGATGATACCAAATAGGGAAAAGGAATGAAATTGGTTGATAGCATGTAACTTCAAGAATGATTTTACTATTTTTTTTAATGTGAAAGAATTCATTTAGTATCGGTCAAAAAAAAGTCGATGCTAAATAGTTATATTAGTACCAATTTTGTGTTACACATATATGTGACACTAAAATCATGGATGTTAATTCGTTAGATTTTGAAAGTGACTCTAATTTATCACTAATTTTTAAATCAACTTTTTTTAATTGAAGTAATTTAACGTCAAATTGGCCAAATCTAATGACAATAACTTAAAAAAACTTTTACAATACCTTCATGTTCAAATAATATAAACGAAAAAATAAATAAAAATTATAATGGACTAAGTGTTCTTATAGGATGAAGTTGTACTCCACAAATCTCCTGAGTGGATATGGTACTCAATTGCTGGCTTGATGTCTTCCTACTCCGATGAAGCTTTGATGACGGCGCAGGGGTGTTTGCAAAAACACTTTGATGCTTAAGTTAGCACCGGTAATGTCAGGGATTCAGAGAATATTTTAATGCATAATCAATGCATAGAACATGTGCTATTTATACCTTTTTTACCCGTCGGTCCTACCTGGAATGGACTTTTGGGCCCAAAATACCTCTTTTAACTGTTTTTAGATTCAGTGGCAGTGGGTGAAATTACGAGAAGAACCCTCAATAGTTGTTTGTAGGCAGCTTATGAGTCAATATGGATAGATACCACATACTTTATGGGGGATCCTAAGTATACGGTATCCTGTAAGCGAACATGTGGTATCTGAGGGTTGGATACTTTTGGACCGCCTAGTTAGTTGAGTGTTTATGGCTGCTTTCCACACACTAAGGGATTCCTTAGTATGGAGTAAGCGACTTCATGGCTGTTGATAGCTGCTTTCTCTATACTAAGGGGCTCCTTAGTACAGAATAAGCGACTTGGTGGTTTCGTTGATTGTTGCTTATTGCATACTAAGGGGTTCCTTAGTATAGAGTAAGCGGCTTCAGGACTGCCAATGTCCGCTTACTACATCCTAAGGGGCTTCTTAGTATAAAGTAAGTGGCTTGGTGGTTTTGTTGATGGTTGCTTACTGTATACTAAGGGGTTCCTTAGTATAGAGTAAGTGGCTTCAGGAATGTTGATGTACGCTTACTGCATACTAAGGGGCTCCTCAGTATAGAGTAAGCGGCTTGGTGATTTTGTTGATGGTTGTTTACTGTATACTAAGGGTTCCTTAGTTTAGAGTAAGCGTCTTCAGGACTACTGATGTCTGCTTACTGCATACTAAGGGGCTCTTCAGTATAGAGTAAGCGGCTTGGTGGTTTTGTTGATGGTTGCTTACTGTACACTAAGGGGTTCCTTAAGCGGCTTCAAGACTATTGATGTTCGCTTACTGCATACTAAGGGTCTCCTTAGTATATAGTAAGCGGCTTGGTGGTTTTGTTGATGACTTATTGTATACTAAGGGGTTCCTTAGTATAGAGTAAACGACTTTAGGATTGTTGATGTCCACTTACTTCATTCTAAGGAGTTCCTTAGTATAAAGTAAGCATCTTTGCGGATTTTTTATGGTTGTTTACCGTGTACTGTGTCTATTTGTTCTTGATCCATGGTATGGTTAGGACATCAGCCTCCTAGTCTTGAGGAGCGTAGCGACATATAGATTTATTGTATGGTTGGGTCGTTATGTTTTTGTGAGTTTGGGGCTGCTTACTTTTTGGTGGTTTTAGGCCGCTATGTATATGTGAGTTTGAGGCTGCTATGTTTGCTTTTTGGGTAGACTTGTGTCACTATGTATCTGTTAGTTTGGGGCTGTTATGTTTTGCAATTTTCAATTGTGGTATTTGGTTGTGTACCACTATAGGTATACTAGCCTCCCAGTCTTGAGGAGCGTAGCAACGTATAGACTCTTTGTGCAGTTGATGTCGCTTTTTGTTTTTGAACGAGTTTGGCTGCTTTGGTTGTTTTAGCGAATTTGGACTGCTATGTTTTTTGTTTAGGTAGCCTTGAGCCGCTATGTATATGTGAGTTTGGGGCTGTTATGTTTTGCAATTTTCAAATTGTGGTATTTGGTTGTGTACCACTATAGGTATACTAGCCTCCTAGTCTTGAGGAGCGTAGCGACGTATAGAATCATTGTGCAGTTGATGTCGCTGTTTGTTTTTTAGCGAGTTTGGTTGCTTTGTTTGTTTTAGCGAATTTGGGCCCTATGTTTGTTTTTTAGCAAGTTTGGGCCGCTATGTTTCGAGTATGCAATTACATGCGTTTACATCTTCTTGTCTTTGAAGTGTCTTTTTGGCTGCATACAAGTTCCTGACTCTTGATGGGACGTCAGGTAACTTGAAGTGACGTGACTGATGGTGATACTGTTTGGTGTCAGAGCATGCCTTTCGAAGCAATTTTTTGCGGTTGGGCCATAGGCTTTCTTTAATTCTAATTGGTAGATGAAGAGTTGCAACAGGGTTTTTAAATATGGTGGGGTTCATTTTAACTTAATCATAATTTCTTGCTTTTGATTCTGTTTGGAACGCTCTCAAACTTTTCTTTGCTTTCTTCTTGCTTAATCCTTGTGTTGTTGTCGGTTACTTTGCAAAGGTATGTCGTCTTCTTTTAGTGATTCGAACTCCGGTGACTCTGGTGTGAGTTTTAGTGGTTTGAGATTGGAGTTTTTAAGTAGTTCTTCTGAGTCTTTACATATGGAGTTGAAGAGGGAGGTTCGTGAGGACCTTCCCTGCGAGCATGCTGAGTCGTTTTGGTTGAAGAGGACCGGTTATGAGTGGGTTGTTGATGGTGTTAGGACATCTTTTTCTAAATATAGGTGGTCTCGACTCCTGAAGGCTTGGTTGAGAAGTGTATACTTATTTGAGAGGAAATGTGATTTGGGTACGGTTTGCATTGAGCAGGTTAGTGGTGTGGAGTGCGTCTGCCATGGCAGGGAGGGGGCCAAAGAGGATTTCTTTTACATGTATTCTTGCATGTTCGTGAAGCTTCATATTCGCCTCCCGCTTAATGATTTTACCATGGGGGTTCCTCGTTTGCGAATGTGGTGCCTACCCAACTCCATCTAAATAGTTGGGGTAGCTTGCAGGCGTTTAGGCTTTAGGATTGCTGATGTTCGCTTACTTCATATTAAGGGATTCCTTAGTATAGAGTAAGCGGCTTCATGGATTTCTGGTTACTGTTTACCGTGTACTGTGTGTATTTGTTTTTTATCCATGATATGGTTAGGACATTAAGGAGATAGGTGTAAATGAAGAAGATGAATGTAGATGAAGGTGATGAGTACGAATGAAAAAGATGAGGAAAATAATATGGATGAAGATAAGGAAAAAATGTAGATGAAGGAGATGTATGAATGAAAAAGATTAATGTGAATAAAAGAGATGAATATGGATGAAAGAGCTGAGTGTGGATAATATGAGTGTGAGAAAAATTATGAATGTGAATGAAGATTAGTGTACACTGAAAGTGAGGAAATAAATTAAGTAAAGAGATTTGTCATCTTTAAATCTAGGTCTTTAAAAAATAACCTATAGTCCATATATAAAGAACGCACAAAGATTTTGAATATATAAATTAGTGTCGGGATAAACTTATGCTAAATTAAATAAATATAATTTTTTAGACAAATGAGGTTAGCGTCTGTAACATCCCATTTAATTAATAAGCGTAATTAAATGAAACGTCACACACAAATTGTACAACAGTGCAGTCCTGGGGTCTTAAACACACCCCTACAATCATAGGCACACCACGATGCCAAAAGAAAACCAGCTAAAAGGCTAACGGAAGAAAGAAAAAAGTATTAAAGAGCACAGCAATACATGGGTCATAGTCTTGACAAAAGCCCAACAAGAAAATCAAGTCCAGCCCAAGTAGACTATGCAGCGGAATCATCTCTCCCCTGTTGGCCACGAGAACCTCTCACATCTGCTCCCATCAATAAATTGATGATCATCGCAAAAGTATAAGGATAACATACAAGGCATTCAAACAAGAAAGGGTAAGCTAGAGCCAAAAAGATTTCATCAATGCAACCAGATATACTTTAACAGTCCAATATCCATATATCAACCAAGCATGTTATGACCTTTCAATTAATACACTAAGACTTGACTCGACTCATCCGGATACATATAACCTGGTCGGATTCAGCGGATGCTTGCACTTGTGGTGGATACCTCTGCTTACCCCCGAGCTATGTGTCACAAGTGTTACAATGAATCAATTCCCTCACGCACAAGGTTAGCCCTTAATGAGTTTCAGGCCTCCTGCTACTCTCACCACAAGAGTCAGTCCGCTCTAAGTGAGACTAACTGACTCCTTAGAGTGTCAGGATGCGATCCTTACCTTGAATCCTTACCAAGTTATATAGATG
>Ga0099822_1008859_pt1 | contig 12803 bp, 10 predicted proteins | sample CowpeawhiteBW_FD_76839 | JGI IMG/M metagenome (GOLD analysis project Ga0099822, IMG submission 76839) | Root nodule microbial communities of legume samples collected from California USA - Cow pea white BW | ecosystem: Host-associated > Plants > Roots > Nodule | place: USA: California | collected... | reverse complement strand
TATATATATATATATATATATATATATATATATATATATATATATATTAACAAACACATTATCATCATAGTTTCACAATAATACTTTCACAATCATATACATCCTTAATCACATTTTCATATTCACATATCAATGATTCCATCTCAAATTCCAAATATAAAAAACTCACATATTTTACAACAACATATCAAGTCAAGTCTCAAAATACTAACATCATTCATGCATAACTTCATACATCATATTTTTAAAATTAATTCAGTCAATCATAGGTTAAAAAATAAGGAATTAAAACTCTAACACATTCTCGTCTAAGCTAGAGATTCTTGCTTGACCGACAAGAGCTCTTACTTGAGCGACATGGGCTCTCGCTTGAGCTAAACATTCTCATTTGAGCGAAAGGGGCTCTCACTTGAGTTAAAGATTCTCGCTTAAGCTAAAATTCAAACAGAGAGCAAAGTAAAAGTTTGGCTATTTTTGCTTGAGGTAAATTTCTCTTACTTGAGTGAAAATAGCATATTTTCACCTGTTTTCAACATCCAAAACCAGAAACAAAAACCATAACAATTTCACATGCACTCACAAATCCAACACACTAAATCACAACAATTCAAGCAATTCAATTTATCTAATTATAACATGCAAGACAAATTTACTACTATAAAAAAAAATAGCTTCCCTCGCCTTATGGTGTGCTAATGATCTTCCACCTTCTCCCAAAAAGCTCTAACACCAAAAACCCAAAAAGCTCTTTGGAATCACGGTTAAAAGAAGATCCTTCAAGAGACCTAAAAGTGAACTTGCAAGGGGAAAAAGATTCTTGCATGTGTGAACCAAAACAATTAAGAAGGGAAAAAAGGACCATCACTTACCACTAAATAAGGTTGAGTAGAGAAGAGTTGAGGAAGTTTTCCTTTATGATTAAGTAGCAACTAGTGGTTAAGAAAGAAAGAAAGAAAAAGAGAGAAAGGATATATTGAAGAGGAAAGAAAAGGGAAAGGAAGGAGGTTTTGTTTTTGTGCTAACTTCGTGAGAAGGAGATAAGTTTTACAAATATTAACATAATTATTTATTAAAAATCAATTATTAGAATTATTAAATACTCAACTTCTGCATACGCTAACCGGCTGCGGCAACTACTCAACATACTCTATCAGGTTGAGATGTTCCTGGACCCCACATGCAAGCACTACAAGAAAAATAAATTTTAGTGATATAAATATTTGTCACCAAAACCTATAAATTTGTCACTAATAATATTTTGTGACAATAATTAAGTTGTTAGTAAATTTTTGACACTATTGCACTTGTGACAATTTTTTAAGTGTCACTAATATTAAAACATGTTGTGACAAAAATAATTGTCACTAGTAATTTTGTGTAATTGTGACAAAAATATAATATCACTAAAATTAAGATTTATTGTAATAATAATAATTGTCACTAGTAATTCTATTGATAGTGACAAGAATCCATCACACACACAAGGTAACAATGACAAATTAATAGTCATTAGTATTTAATTGTCACTATTATATTCTATTCACTATTATATTTGTGATAATATTTTAAAATCTCATTACAATTTCAAATATTCTACAATAATTATTAATTATTTTGATAATAAATATTTTATTATTATCATTATAAATCATTTTTACGTAATTATCACATCCCTTCCATGTCATAGTAAATAAATAAATAATTTTAAGATGTTAAAATAAATATCAATTAAAATAAAGAAACATCAAATATAAAATATAAAATATCCATTACATTATAAAGGGCAAAAAAAAATATTAAATGACTCCAAACATGATATCCATTGTACCTACATCTACTTCAAAACATTTAAATGAAATAAAAATTTAAAAAATAACAATAAATAGTGATATCTTCAAAGATTTTGATCCTGCACAAAAAAAAATAAAAGAAATAATTAATATCTAAAAATGTAAAGATGTAATTATATACATATTAATGATAAGTTTTAAATTAAAACAACTTATTTCATTGAATGGAATACTCAAAGGGTTAGACACTCCACTGAATGATAAGCCTCCCAATAAAGTAGTCATTTGTTGTTTCATCTCCACTTCAATTTCTTGTTTCATTTTCTCTTGTTGACTCTTCATAGTAAGTTGTTGAACTTGAAGTAACTCACGTTGAGATTGTGATTCGTCTTGAAGTTGCATATTAGCCTCTTCTTGCTTTTGTATAATGTTACTCAACACTTCTAGCTCTAAATCTTGTGCTCTCTTCTGTGCATTATGAACTTGACTTTGAAATAGTTGTTTCACCACATTCCCTTTTGTCGTTGATATATTATCTATACCTTGGGAATGACTTGATTTTGTCCCTAGCACAAATTCAAAATGCTTTACCATTGATATAGGTGCCTTTTCAATTTCTTCAACATACACTTCTCACAAATTCTTCAAATTATCCTAGAAAATGTTTACAAAATAGTTAACATTATAAATGTCATAACGTCAACATAAAATTGTTATAAATATTAGTAAACAAAATAAATAGAGATTCAAATAATAAAGCAAATTAAATGATACAATGACACTCTAAAAGTCACATCATAAAATAGTTATGCATAATACTACTACTTAATTTTAATACATTTACTTAGTTTCCAATTAGGAACAATTTACCTATTAAAATAAAACTAAAAAAATTAAATTCATTCAATATATGTCAAAATCAGATAAAACTAATTAAATTCACTACATATATAGTCAATATTTCACAAACAATAGTTCATGAAAACTGGAACATTACATTAGTGCAATAACTTATTTAAGAGATATTTATATTCATAAACACCTACAGTTACTAAAGCGTCACAAGGAGAAATGGACATCACAAACATAATAATAACTATTGTGGTGTCTCCGATAATAAATAAAGTCAAAGAAGAGTAATGAGATGGAACAATACTACAAAGATAGATCTTGTAGGAAATCACACAACACAAATAACCGTTCACTCGAGATACTAGTTCTCATAATATATGTACTCTTCCCACCATAAAAAGGAACTTTTTTAATCCTTAATAACAATATTACAACAATATAACCCCTAATAAAAGTAAACTGACATAAAAATTAAAAATTTTTTTACTTACCATAATTTCTTCTCCATTTGGAATGCACCAAGTTCCATCAGCTCTGGTATAGGTAGCCTTCCACACATCTATTGCACTTGGCCATTCATAACTTCCCAATTCTTCATTCTATTAAAAATAAATAAAATAAAATGACACAAACTTAGATTAAATAACGAAGAAACTAAGTTGATTAAATAAAATAAAAACATATAAGTTAATATAATTACCATTTCAAATGCTTTTTGAATAATTGATTTTGTTCCAATAACTAACTTAATTTCTTGCTTACTCCGACTAGCTTTGTTTTTCAAGCTCCTTTCCTGTATAGATAAAAAATAATAATTTAATGTTATACTATAAAAGTAAATAAAAAATTAAATTCAAATTTAAGATATATAATACAAAATAACTTTACCTTAAATTTAGAATCATTTCATTTGTTATTTATTAACCAATTCCAATCTTCAGGTGGTACATCATGTGGTTTACCTTTCTGTTGAAGGTATGCTTGATAAAGATGATGGTGTTTATTTCTAAATTGTTTTTGCAATTGTTTCATTGCATACTCTTTATTTTCTTTCATCAAACCAAATGCATCCTAAAAGTCATAAATTTATGAAATAGTAATTGCTAAATAAGTTTTATAATACATTACAAATATGTAAATATATAAATTAAAATTTACACTTAAATTAATGAAACTATGCTAACTTTCATATGCTTCCACATTGCACTTAAATCATCATGAGATATATCTTTCCAAGTCATAATTTTTAATGTAATGGAGCTTTTTGATGTAAACATGCAGTTGCTTCGGCTTTAAAATTTTTTACATGTTTTCCGCAAAGCTTAAAATGTGTGGGAGGGAATTAGATGTCAAAACATTTCCCCAATACCATTAACTTTTTCCTTTTCTTTGGAAATTTGGAATTAATAGTATGTCCGCGTCTTTGCTTAACAACTTGTTCAACTAAAAAAGAGTAAAAGTCAATCAATAACAATGTTCATAATAATGATTTAATTTTACAAAAGCATGCTACATATGTACATGTACTTGCTTCAAGTTGTCCAACATTAATGGATCGGAGGCATTAACCCTTTTACAATTTAATTTTAATGGTCTCGTAATCTATCAAATGTAAGAAAACAATTAAACAATAATTAAAGAAAATATAAATTAGTTCTTTAAAAAGAAACAATCAACAAAATACTATGTTTTTACACTTTTAATATGAATTTAACATAAATGCTACATTTATGATCGAATTAAACAAAAAACATTTACATTATTGTAAGAATATCATTAGGTACCTTCTTTTCATTATAAGTTTCATCTTGTTCATTTGAAGATTGATACTCTTTCAACTCTTCGGGTCTACACTCTTCATCACACATTTACATTGGGTTAAAATTTCAAAGGATAAGCCAAACATGGTAATCCCAAAATCTCTAATCTTGCTTTAATGTTTGTAATTATTTGAAGTCCTTCTTCTTCGTACTTAGACATACTTTCTTGTCACTTAAATAAAGTTAAAACCATGATAAAGTACACACATTTGACAACTTTAGGTTCTCTCACGCAAAATGTTTTATTAAGAATTTCAAAACAATTGCTAAATCTAATTGATATCAAAATTATTAAGCATATTCACATGTTATATGAAAAAAAAGGCCACATAGGTGCCGAGAGGAAGAAAACTTAGTCAAAGCTAAGAAAAGAGTTGTGAAAGGAAACTAAAACTATATTATTTAATATACAAAGAGGAGAGGTAGGTGGAAGATCTTGATTTCAAATCATAAAAAGAGTTTTAAAGAAGCATAAAGGTAAGCATGTGGTGTGCATAGATCCTAAATGAAGCGCTTAAGCGATACCATAGAAAAACTGAGGCAAAAATGTATAACACAGTAGAAACCATATATAAGCAATTTTATCAAATTTTAAATATATATATATATATATATATATATATATATATATATATATATATATATATATTATATCAGACAAACCTATTAGAATCGAATGCAGCGTGAGATGGACTTTCGTTAGAGATGAAATTTGTTGGAGTTGAGGCGTATAACACTGATGAAAATAAAATGCTAGTGAAGGTGAGAAGTCAACGAAGGTGAAATGAGAAAGTGGAGTCCTATGAAAGTGATAAATATTTTGTAGAACTATCATAATTTTTTTATGAGAGTGAATGCTCTCAAAAGCGCCAAAATGCAAAGCGCCTTACTGAGTTACTAAAAATAGGGATGCCAATTAGGGTCTGGCTCGTCGGGTCGGCCCGCAGGCCTACGGAAAAAATGTGGAGGGGCCAGGGCAGTGAGTCCGCAGGTCCGCATAGGCCCGGCCCGCATAGATCCCCAAGCCCGCATAAAATTTAAAAAAAAATTGCTCTTGTGTATATTAATTACTTCTTTTATGGACTCTTGCATTAACGTTTCAAATTCTTGTATAACTGGAAAAGACAAATATTATATAATTTTTAATGTGCTAAAATTTAAAGAATATATTGTGTAGGTCATAGAATGAATATGATGAAAATGTTGAATTATCAATTTATCATCTAATTTCCCAAAGTCTTTACTTAATTTTGTGAACTTCTTAAAATTTCTCAATTTTTAAACATTGAAAGTTTTATCATAAAAATTAAAAAAATTAAAAAAAAAAAGTGAGCCGGCCCGCGGGCCCATGGACCAAGTGGTATGCGGGACGAGCTAGTGTTTTCGGCCCGCATAAAGTATGAAGGGTAGGACGGGCCAGCCCGCGTTGTGCGGGCCTTATGTGGGCTGGGCCTAAACGAGTCGGGCCGACCCGCATTGCCAACCCTAATATATATAAATTTCATATATCAAAATTTAATATTTAACCAAATAAATTGTATAATAATATAATTTTCATTAGTAAAAACTTGATAAGCATAATTATACTGTTAATAAAAAAATAATTAATTATTTAAACAATTTAACCGTATAATATATATTTAGAAATAAGAATCACTCTTATTTTTAAAATATAAGATTAAAATAATGTTGATCTAATACCTAAAATATAAATTTTATTAATATTTTATTAATATTTTAGAAATATTTTATTATTAATTTATTAAATTTACTAATATTTGATTAAGATTTAATTTTGAATTTATTAAAATTATGATTTGGTATATATAATTAAAATTCACACTTTAGTATATTATTATTGGATTTAATATATTAAATATTTAAATTAGTATGAGATATTTGAATATAGTTTTAACCGAAAATATATCATAAGATCTTTATCTCTTATGCAATGTATGATAGCACTAATTAGTTCTCGATTAATGGAAAGTAATTAATAACCAATTATATCTTTGATTTATTTTAAATATTATTTTTTAGTATTTTATTTTAGATTCGAAAGTTTATAAATACTTATTAGTTAATTCTCTTGTTCACTTCAATACTCAATTATATTTTCACTATCTTCATCAATAACTTGGTGATAAACCAAGTTCAAGTTCTGTTTTTTCAAAAATATCATTCTTTCCATCGACAAGCATTCCTGGTAAGTACAAATGAAACCATAGTTATTTCTTCATGCAATAAGTAAATAATCGTTATTTATCAATTATATAATTTTATATGTTTTGATTATGATTTTCATTGATTCTTTAAATACATTAATTTCTATGATTTCACATAGTGAAAATATAATATTTTTCTTGTATAGGAGTGGAATTAGATAAAAAGTGAATGCAAATTATTGATAGGATAGATTCTTTACACGAAAAAGGAGTTCTTGACTTTATTGAATTTGCATTTAATGGCTTTGAGGAAGGAAAGTTACTTCGTTATCCGTGTAGGAGATGCAGTAATATTCTTTTTCAGTCTAAAAAACTAAATATACGAGCACTTGGTTATCATTCGGATAAAAAAAGATTGTTATATGGGATCTTCATGGAGAAGTAGCAAAAGAATATCATGGAGACGGTGATAAATTAATTTGTATAGATGACATTCATAATATGTTGCATGATCTTGAAAATGCTATTAGTGTGAAAGATGCAAAAGAAAGCAAGGAAACACATCATACAAAAATTCCAAAAAAAGAATGAGCGACTAGAAAATAAAGTTTTATAAGGTACTAGAGGTCGCTAAACAAGAATTATATCCAAGTTTCCAAAACTTCTCCAAGTTATCATTTATTGTTCAAATATTAAATATCAAATGTTTATTTGGTTTGAGTGCAAAAAGCAATTGATGTCGTACTTACTTTATTAGCAAAAGCATTTCCATATGGAAATAAAGTTCGTGCCTCTTTTTTGAGGCTTGAAAAGTTATTTGTGAATTTGGGCATGATTACACATAAATAGATACTCGTATAAATGATTACATTCCTTTTTGAGGTGATTATTTGAAATCAACATCATGTCCAACCTGTAAATTTCCTCGATATAAAGATTTGAATAACAAGTTATCCCACAAAGTTATGTATTATTTCCCTTTAGCTCCAAGGTTACAATAATTGTATGTATCACCTGATATTGTATAAGAAATGAGGTGGCCCAAAGATAACCTTTTGATGACAATGGAAAATTAGACATCCAACTGATTCTATTGCTTGGAAAAGTTTTGAATTAGAATATCCATCATTTGCGGAAGATTCACACAATGTTAGACTTGGCCTAGCATGTGATGGTTTCAAACCATTTGCATGCCCTTGTTGTAACGAGAATACATGATCCTTAAGTTTACCAAATGGAAAAAAAATTGTTAGATGGGAAGTCGTCGATTTTTGCCACTTCAACATTCTTAGAGAAATAATGCCAAAGCTTTCGATGGTACTAAAGAAAAGCGTCCAGCTCCAAGACAATTATCCGGAGATGATATAGTTCAACAATATCAATAATTTGATCAGGTTAGTGTTATTATTTTTTTCTACAAAATATTTATTCAATTATTTTTATTTGTTTATTATTTATTTAAATAATTGTTAAATTTATATATTATTTTCTGTCTCTTAAAGATAGAATTAAGTAAAAGATATCATTTATTTAAATATTTTTTAAAATTTATACATAGGAAAATGATACGGTTCAACAATACAATCAATTTAATTAGGTTATTATTATTATTATTTGTTTCTATATCAAATATTGATTCAGTTATTATTTTTTTTATTATTTATTTAAATAATTGTTAAATTTATATATTATTTTTTCTATGTTAACAATAGAATTAAAGTAAAAGATATTATTTATTTCCATATTTTTTAAAATTTAAACATCACGGAGATGATATAGTGTAACCATATCAACATAAAATTAAGTTAGTGTTATTATTTGTTTTTACCAAATATTGATTCAGTTATTGTTACTTTTTATTATTTATTTAAATAATTGTTAAATTTATATATTATTTTCTCTTTTAAAATAGAATTAAAGTAAAAGATATAATTTATTTAAATATTGTTTAAAATTTAAACATTAAATTATTTCTCTTAATGAAAGATGCAATTACAATAAAATAATTTTATTTAAAAAATATTTTAAATTTAAGTTCCAAGTATAATATATTGAAATAAACAAAATTAATTCAACAAACATGCGTTATGGTTGATAACTAATTATCTTATTATTTATACATTTGTTTTAAAATTTAAAAATTAATAGTAGATAATATATGTGAATTTAAACTAATGTAAATAAAAGATAAAATAACATTATTCTTCATTTGAAGTTATCTAAAATAAATTTTTATTTGAATACTGACAAAATTAAATTGTTGATACGGTTGATATCAACAATTTTTATATTAAATTTTAAACTATGTGTAAATAAATGATATCTTTTACTTTAATTATATCTTTAAGAGAGAAAAAATAATATATAAATTCAACAACTATTTAAATAAATAATAAAAAAATAATAATAACTCAATCAATATTTGATAGAAACAAATAATAACAATAACCTAATTAAATTGTTAGTATTGTTGAACTGTATACTTTTGTAATGTTTAAATTTTAAAAAATAGTTAAATAAATGATATCTTTTACTTTAATTCTATTTTAAAAGAGAGAAAATAATATATAAATTTAATAATTATTTAAATAAATAATAAAAAAAATAAAAGTAACTGAATCAATATTTAGTAGAAAAAAATAATAACATTAACCTGATCAAATTGTTGATATTGTTGAACTATATCATTCTCGGATAATTTTCTTAGAGTTGACGTTTTTTTTTAGTACCATTGAAAGCTTTGGTGTTATTTCTCCAAGAATGTTGAAGTCGCAAAAAATCGGCAACTTCCCATATAACAAACTTTTTTTCCATTTGGTAAACTTAAGGACCGTGTATCCTCCTTACAATAAGGGCATGCAAATTTTCCTTTAGTACTCCATCCTGATAGATTTCCATATGCGGAAAAATCATTAATAGTCCACAAAATTGATGCATGTAATTGAAATGTTTCTTTCATTCACGCGTCATATGTCTTTACACCTTTTTCCCACAATTTCTTTTAATTTATTAATTAAAGGTTGTAAATACACATCAATGTCATTTCTAGGAGCTTTAGGACCCGAAATAAGTGTTGACCTTATGAAATAAGAATCCTTCATGCACATCCAAGCGGAAAAATTGTAAGGAATTAAAACAACGGGCCACACATTATATGAAGTACCCATTTTCCCAAATGGATTGACACCATCACTTGCTAGGCAAAGTCTAACATTGTGTGAATCTTCTACAAATGATGGATATTCTAGGTCAAAACTTTTCCAAACAATAGAATCAGTTAGATGTCTCATTTTCCCATCTACATCAAAAGGTCTATCTTTGTGCCACCTCATTTCTTTTGCAATATCAAGTGATACATATAGTTGTTGTAACCTTGGAGCTAAAGGGAAAAACGCATAACTTTGTGGGGTAACTTGTTATTCAAATCTTTATATTGAGGAAATTTGCAGGTTGGACATGATGTCCATTTCAAATAATCACCTCGAAAAAGAATGCAATCATTTACACGAGCATCTATTTTTGTGTAATCGTGCCCAAGTTCACGAATGACTTTTCAAGCCTCAAAATAAGAGGCATGAATTTTATTTCCATATGGAAATGTTTTTTCTAATAAAGTAAGTAGGACATCAATTGCTTTTGCACTCAAGCCAAAATTTGATATTTAATATTTGAACAATAAATGATAACTTGGAGAAGTTTTGGCAACTAAGATATAATTCTTGTTCAGCATCCTCTAGTACCTTATAAAACTTTATTGTCTGGTTGCTCATTTTATATTTTGGACTTTTGTATAATATGTTTCCTTTCTTTCTTTTGCATTTTTGACTTTAAAAGCATTTTCAAGATCATGTAACATATTATGAATGTCATTCATACAAGTTAATTTATCACTGTCTTCATGATATTTTGTTGCTACTTCTCCATGAAGATCTCATATAACATAATCTCCTTTTTATCCTAATGATGATCAAGTGCTCGTATATGGTTTTTTAGATCGAAAAAGAATATTATTGCATTTCCTACACATACAACGAAATAACTTTCCTTCCTCAAAGCCATTAAATGCAAATTCAATAAAGTCAATAACTCCTTTTCGTATAAAGGATCTATCATATTAATAATTTGAAAACACTTTTTATCTAATTCCATTCTATACAAGAAAAATATTATATTTTCACTATGTGAAATCATACAAATTAAATGTTTTTAAAGAATCAATGAAAATCATAATTAAAGCATATAAATTATATAATTAATAAATAATTAATATTTACTTATTGTATGAAGAAATAACAATAGTTTCATTTATTCTTACCAAAAATGAGTGTCGATGAAAAGAATGATATTTTTGAAAAACTGAACTTGTATGTTTAAAGGTTTATCACCAAGTTGTTGATGAAGATTATGAAAATATAATTGAGTATTGAAATGAACGAGAGAATTAACTAAATATTCTATATAAGATTAATAAGTATTTATAAACTTTTGAATCTAAACTAAAATACTAAAAAATATTATTTAAAATAAATCAAAGACATAACTGGTTATTGATTACTTCCAACTAAATCGAGAAATAATTATTGCTATCATACATTGCATAAGAGATAAAGATCTTATGATATATTTTCAGTTAAAACTACATTAAATATCTTATACCAATTTAAATATTTAATGAACTAAATCCAATATTAAAAATACTAAATTGTGAATTTTAATTATATATACCAAATCATAATTTTAATAAATTCAAAATTAAATCTTAATCAAATATTAATAAATTTAATAAATTAATAATAAAATATTTCTAAAATATTAATAGAATTTATATTTTAGGTATTTCATCAAAATTATTTTTAATCTTATATTTTAAAAATAGGATTGATTCTTATTTCTAAATATATATTATATGGTTAAATTGTTTAGATAATTAATGATTTTTTTATTAACAGTATAATTATGCTTATCAAGTTTTTACTAATAAAAACTATGTGATTATAAATTGATTTGGTTAAATATTAAATTTTAATATATGAAATTCATTTTTAGTAATTCAGTAAGTAGACCTTTCATTTTAACCCACAACCCATTGGTCAATCCCAAGCCTTTTTAAAACTAAACCCTATTTTAATGACCCACTTAATGGGGGATTTTTAAAATCTCTCAGCCCCAAAAGTCCTAAGTGATGTGGGTTGGGATAGGGTTAGGATGAGTTTAACCCCCTTTTTTATAAAATTTCTTTTTCTCTATGTCAATTGAAAGCCTTGTTCTCTTAGCAGCTTTTCAAGTCTCTTTGGTTTGAACCATAACTAGTTAAGAATCTTCCATGCCCATATCAGAACAAGTATCACTATGAGTCTCATAGTTATGGTCCATGCTGCTTCCATTTCTTTCTTGCCTTTTGGTAAGGACAATGAGAACAAAAAAAGATGATAAAACTTGTGGCAGCAAAGCCAGAAGTCTTCACACAACTCAGTAGGCAAAGACTATGTTGTTCCACACAACTCTCCAAGTTATCCAAACAATAATAATTTTGATTTTGTTTAGTTTTATTTCAATATTATTAACAATTAATATATAATTAAATATGTATTTATTAAAAGAAAAATTAATATCAATTTACAATGAATTTGAAAAGGATTACTAAAAGTTTTAAATTTCTAAAACAATAAAATAAAAAGTAAAAAAATTATTTTAAAATCCTAACACATGTGATAATGATTAAATACATATTCAAATAATTTACAAGTTGGTAGTTTTAAATTTATTTTCTAATATAATAAATTAGATATCGTTGGTCATATATAGAGATGGCAAATAAACCCGTTCCCGTGGGTATTGCCCGAATCCGTCCCCATTTTGACAAGGAATCCCCGCATTGACTGGGTATGAGTATGGGTATGGGGAATCCCCGATTTTTTCAATTGGGTATGGGGATGGTGATGGGGATGAATATATCCCCGCCATAATACTCGTCCCCGCCATATCTCCATCCTCATTTAAATTATTAAAATATTCACAATTAATTAAGTAACCCTCTATATATATATATATATATATATATATATATATATATATATTTTTTTTTTTTTTTTTTTTTTTATTTTTTTTTTTTTTTTTTTTTTTTTTTTTTTTTTTTTTTTTTTTTTTTTTTTTTTTTTTTTTTTTTTTTTTTTTTT
>Ga0099822_1008851_pt1 | contig 12811 bp, 4 predicted proteins | sample CowpeawhiteBW_FD_76839 | JGI IMG/M metagenome (GOLD analysis project Ga0099822, IMG submission 76839) | Root nodule microbial communities of legume samples collected from California USA - Cow pea white BW | ecosystem: Host-associated > Plants > Roots > Nodule | place: USA: California | collected... | reverse complement strand
TACTCCATGTGTCCAGACTCTGCAGAGTCTGGAAACCGTTACAGGTGCAAGCCACCAAGAGCTCCAACGTCACTTACACAATCCGGATATAGAGTCTATAATTTATGATTGAATTACATGCTACAAATGCCATCTTTTATTGCAAAGTGTGTTGATATTTGTTTCTTTCAGTTAGCTTACCCTTCTTGTTGTGTCTGCTTTTTGCATATTACCCCTTTGCAATGATCACCTATGTTTGGTGGGAGCAGAGTTGAAACCTGATGGAGACGCTTCCTCTTGAGCAGAAGTTGGAGATTGGCGAGGAGTGCCACTATAGTTAGACTTTTACTGTATTATTTTGAGGTCTTGGGTGTAGTCTAGGATCCCCTTTTACCCACTCTTATCTGATGTATATGAGTTCTTAGATGTTTACGTGTGGAGGACTGTACTGGAGATGTTTATTCTACGCGTGTTTTGTTTGCTTCTACTATCTGCTATGTTTGACCATAATATAATGTTTTGTTTGATAGTATGAAAAACTATTAAATGAGATGTTACACGTGAGAATTAAATATGAAAAGGAAAAATATTTGAATATGTTGGAATAATTATTAAAATGATTTTAAACATTATATATGAGAAACTGAATTGGTTTCAATATTATTTTTTGTGCGTTTTCACATTATATTATCTATCTACATGCTGAGTAAACAAAAAAAAGAACGAAAGAAACTATGAAGAGGTTAACCAAACCATGTTGGGCGAATTACGCTACTGATTTGAGCATCATGTCTCCATCATTATTCTTGTTTGAATAGTAGGTAGTGTTAGTGTTAATTTGAGTGACCCAACCACATTTTCAACCTGAAAATAATGGTACCCCCAATCATGGAATTCGTATTTAGCTCTATCTGTCTGAGCTTGGGTTTTCTTGTAACTTCTTTGGCTTTCCTTTTTGTATGAATCATCCACATTGTATTCATATATTTGGCAATTTCAACTAAAAAAAACACATTAAATTTAATTTCATTCCTCTGTTTCCTATGGCAAAACCCAGTTGTGCTTAAGAGGCTTGACTAATAAGGATTATCGTTTAAGAAAATGGACGGAAATAGGTTATTGAAAAGTACAATCATAACACCAAAAATAGAAAGTCACAATGAAAGCTCAACTATTATAACTCTGGATATAAAATATTATAAAAAATAATAATAATTATACGATTCAAGAAATTAAATCAAGTGGTCACCTTCCAAGTATGAATTTTATTTAATAGTGATTTATGTGGCGTTATAATGTGTATAAATTTTAATTGGACAGTTTATTTAAGCAACCATGAATTTGCGGATGTTCCAAGTAAGATACCAAATAATTATAAAAGAAATCATCTCTGCTTATTTAAAATGTACAAAATTTACTTTGTGTCTTTTTTTGTATGATAATACTAATAAAAAAGGAGGCATATTTTTTTTTTCACATTTTTGAGTATATGGAAGTGAAAATGTTTATTATTAAGTTATCACAAGGTTATAGAAAAATATTTTAAATATATTTTACTTTTCAGAAGAAAAAAAATGCATATTTACACAGCTATAAGTCTATGAGTTTTCTTGGATTAGTTTGTCCATATCTTTAAAAAGAAGTATGAAGATATAATATTAAAGTGTAGTATAATGGTATAATGATAAGGAGAAAAAACAAATTAAGTGATGGATACTTTTTGGTTGAATTGAATGATATTATTAATCAAATTTAAATTGAAAAAAAAAAAGTTAAATTTAAACTTAACTTCTTCAACTTAAATTCAAATACATACTAAATAGTAAACTTTTCAAAATATGATAAAAAGATAAATTTAGTGCATCAATATGGAAGTGAAAAAACTAAGATATTTTTGAAGAAAAAACAAAGTGATGGTGGTCCAACCAAACAGGGCAGTGACATAACCCGGAGATGGAAAAGTTGCTCTTTTATAAAAGTGTAATAAATTATTTTTAATTCTATTATAATTTTTATTTTATTTAAAATTTAGATATATTTTTAAAATACTAAAAGTTAACCAAATACATAAAAGTAATCCCGATTATAATAGTGTTAGGAGGGTGATTCAACCACATAAGGTTCCTAATTATGAGATAAAATAATTGGATAATAACTCTGCATTAACGTTACATAGAAATTAAACTAGAAATAGAAGATAATTTAAGTGATGATAATACCATACATACATATTGATGTTTTCAGTGCATTTTGACGCGTGGCGTCTCTTTAAGAAAGCTTCCCTTGACTAAACGGCAATTCAGTGATGTCGTTGCAATCCAATTCAATGTTGCGTTGTCTTGTCATAGTTCTTGCCAAACGCTTCCAAACCAACGTTACATTATACCATGTTTGTTTGAGTTGAAAGCAGCATCTCCGTTGATTGTACGTTAGATAGAACCCGTAACGTTTTTCTTTGTGCGCATTCTACCTCGATTTTATTCTCACCATTTTCTATTATTTCTCATTTTCAAAAATGTTAATCATTCAAAAATAATATTTATGTATCCTGAAATTAGAATTTAAATTAAGTTGAAGAAACTTAATAATATTTGATGAATTTAAGCAAGCACTTAGAGAAACACAAGAAACAATGAACCCAGACCATTATAACAATTGGAATAGGCGGTGAAACCGAGGTTCAACCATGATTTAGGATTAAACCAAAGCTGGGAAACTCGTGTCCTAACTAATCATGGTTAAGAAAACGGTGAACAAACGGTGTGAGGTATTCGGGAAATGGAAGTATGTGGGACAGGCCTTTGACACATGCCACGTGGTGAAACCAGCGATCGCCAGGCTTCGTGAACTTTCCTCTGAATCAGCCACGTGGACTCCGCAAATCGCTACTGGTGGATTATATTACCCCGTCCCTAGCAACCATTGGCTCAACGGGACCACATTTCTATTTTTTTTTCCAACCGTGTAAAGCTTATTCTTTAAATTCAATTTTCTACATTTTTTCTCCGTAAAAATAAGATTATCTACAACTTGTTATCACTTATACGAATAATAATATCAATTTTTTAATTTCACAATTTTTTTGCAGAGTATGAGATTGGATATGATATGTTGGAGGATGCCATTGAAATTTGCTTGTTCGTCAACTCTTTTTTTTATGGACAAACAGACCATGTGCAGACGTGGGAATTCTGAGAATGAAAAGGTTGAAATGCATTTTTGAAAATTTAAATGTCTGCAAAAGTAATTAATTGTGTGTATAAGTATAATTTTTTATTAATGATTAAAAGAAATAACATGATTATATAATTATTAATATAGAGTTAAAAGAGTAATAAGGTTTATTCAAATATTTAACTATGATAATTTTAATTCACTAGTGATTTGTAGTGTTGTATTATAGGTGACGAATTTGCTTCGATGTGTGTTGTGTTATTTTTCTATGTTCATCTCATATTTTTCATTACTGATAATCTATCATTCATTTATATTTAATTTATATTTAGCTGGATTCAAAATAACTTAGACTAGAACATCAAGTAAAGTTTTGTTGAGTCTAACTTAGATCAAATTTAGGTTGAGTTAGATCAACGTGAGATTGAGATAAATCAAATTAAATTCGACGAAATTACGTTGAACTCGTGGTTGGTTAAAACATCAAGTCTGGTCAGGATTATATCAAACTAAATTAAAACAATCTCACATGAAGATGAACTTGTTTTATTAAAACTAAAGTGAAATTGAATCGGTTAAAAGTAATATTAATTCGAATTACAAGTATTTAAAATATAAAGTTGAGAATATAAAAGATTCTAAATTCTTGTAATTTTTTTTCAAAGCGTAAATAATTCAATTACTCTAATAAAATTATAAAATTTTAACTTTTTCAAAATTTATTATAAAAAACACATTTTATCATATAACATTTAAATTCTCTAGAAAAAAAAATTATGATATCCATATACATATTTATATTATACTGAATATAAAGTTAAGCATCCCCGGGTAATGGATTTGATGATAAGAGATTCGCATCCCATGCCATGGACATAGGTAATTCCATTCCTTTGTATATTCTCTCAGATCCAATATATGCTATTCAACATGATACCACTAAATCACAAAGCACAGATAAAAGTCCCTTCATCATCATGAAAAATACCCCTCCAACATGAAGATTTTACGTGTACCCATTTAGCCGATATATGGAAGCTTTTGTATTATTGAACACATGTACCAAATTTAAATAATAGTTTTTTTTTCATTTATATTCAAAATTAAAAGACGGTATATTGATAGATATTTTTTTATATAAAAATTAATGACTTTTTTTATTTGCAGATATTTTATTTTTGGATTTAATTGATAATTTATTTGTTTACACTTAAAACTAAATAAAATTATTATTAATACATATTTTACTCACCTAATTGAGCTTACATCAAATTCAAGGACTGTCAATAGACAAACATCTTCCTTATCTTATGGATAATCTTCTTGTTAAGACTATTAAAGAAAATATAATATTCTTTACATTTTGAAATATTCGTAAGAATTTTTCCATATTCAAGTAAATTTTTATTAACTATTGAATATAATTGCAAAATGAATGAGTTATTAAAAAAAAATCTGATTTCAATTAATATTTTTAAGAGCATTCAAATCAATATAATACTCAAGAGATTTAACCAATTAAGGAATAAAAAACAAAATTATAAATATATAATTTCTTAAATTTAAACATGGTATTCAGAGAAATAACATAATTAAAACTAGAAGACACAGGTAAAAAAAACCAAATATTGAATATTTTAGATCGTGAGTTTGTTGCTGCTATCCTGTCCGAAGATTTAAAAATATATTAATATTCGTATATTAATTTTTTTAATATATTTAAAACATTAAAATTAGTATCCATACAAATATTTTGAAAACATGACAGATAAATAATATAAAAAAATGACATAGAAAAACTCAACAGATAATCTAAATTAATATTTCTGAATTAAAAACATCCTAAACTCATAATTAAAATAAAAATAATTCTTTGTATTATAGTTTGAGATATTTATTCTCTTCTAACTTAGATGTTGTTTTTAAGTTTTAGAAAATAATTTTCTTATCGTAAGTTCTTATTTCTGCAATCATTTTCAAGTTTAAACTTTAATTCAAAAATAGCTTAAGAAAAAGAGAAAAAACTAAACCATACATATATTAAATAATATGGTGGCTGAACTCTGATGGCATTCAATAAGATAAAGTACTATACAATCAAATTAAAATATTTTTTCATGATAGGGAATTAGTTTTTATTAAAAGTCTACTCTGACTTGTAAGAAAAAATTCGCCTTTCATTTTTTCTATTTCATCCAAATAAAAAGAAATTGACTACCACCTCCTGTCATTATTATACTATAATTTAAAATTTTAAACAAATCGTGAAATTTAGAAACAAAAGTAATGAGAAAACGATGACGTCAGAGTGGTCCTACCAAACCCAAGCCCTGCGGTTTGATGAGCAGAGGTTAGAAGTTAACGGCAGAGACAGTAAAGTAACGGTCGGTTAAATGGAGCCCAGAGTTTGCATTCCACATTCCTCCTAATACCGAAACGGCGGGTCCCACCCTTCTCCCTTCGCTTCCCTTCCCTTCTTCTCTTCCCTGCTCCACTCTATAAGTACACCACCACACACTTTCACCCTGCGCCCTTTTCCTCATCTCAATCTTCTTATTCTCTCTCAAAATGGAGCACTTCAACAACGACGATCTTGAGTACGTCGGCGACCACTACTACGACGACGTTTCTGATTTCCATGGCCACACCTCCGGCGACATTCTTCCTCAGCAACCCTCCCATGCCGACTCCCACGACTCTGACTTTGACTTTGACGACGAAGATCTCCTAACCGTATGCCTTCTTCGCTATTGCTTCTTTCTCTTTCTTTCCTTTTGTTTCAGTCATTAACGTTCTCTTTTGCGAAAACAGAGTAATGCAAAGACTGATACCACCGCTTCTGAAGCCAGAAACGGGAAGGACATCCAGGGAATCCCCTGGGAGAGGCTCAATTATAGCAGAGACAAGTACCGCGAGACTCGATTGAAGCAGTATAAGAATTACGAGAGCCTCTCCCGTTCACGCAACCACCTTCATAAGGTTTTTCTCTCTTGTTTTTGGATCCTAATAGTACTAAGTAAATAATAAATTAATATCATTTGGTACCGTTTTTCTTAATTTTATTTATTTTTTTTCTGCAGGAGTGCTTGAACGTGCAGAAGGGGAAGACCTTCTATGACTTCTTCTTCAATACCAGGCTCGTCAAATCCACAATTGTGCATTTTCAGGTAGAGACTTTGTTCATCGCCGCTTATTATGTAGATTCCAGAAATTGGAGGGTACAGGGGTCTCATTTAGTTGCGATGTGCCTTTTTCACTGTTACATGTTGGCTTTAAACGTTTATCACTGTAATTATAATTAAATAACTTGAAGTTATAAACATGCGTTCATTGATGTTACATGAAGTCTTTGTTATACTTTTTGTAATAATTTTTAATCTTGTTTTCATGGACTACTGTTATCAGATAAAATGGGTTATTTGCTTTAATGCGTGCAGGTTTTCTGTACTGTTGTTCGCCTCAGCCATACCTGGCTGAGAGTTATCTGACTGAAAAGTTTTGCTGTGCATAATTTTTGTATTCTAGTTTTGCAGGGTATGTAATTTGTATTGTTCTTCTACACACAGATTTAATTAAAGGCGACTTCCCTCTATTTAAGGATTTAAATAGGATCTCTTTGGTATTTTACATGTATAAATTCTCATCCAAATTTAAGCTTTGTATATTTTTAAGATTAACATATGTAAACCTTTTTTCTCTTGAACATAATATATTATATCATTAATTAATTTGTCTGGGAAAATTTTATGCTGTTCCCGGATTTCTTTATAAAAGGAATTGAATCTTCTTTTAGAAGATTTTTCTGATAAAGATGTTTCAGCAGTTTTCTTATCATTTGCCTTACTTGAAGGCTTTTTAACCCAGAATTTTATTCACGGATCCTCATGCTTTTCTCCCCGTCCGTTTACAGTCTGTTTGTTTATTGAACTTTCATTGATATGAAATCAAAGGAGTCAGTTTTCAAGAGAATATGTTCGATAGATGCCAGAATTTTTTTTCTTCAGACAAGACGGTTTCATTATAATTTATGGGTATGGATGCATAAGGCCATGCTATGACTTGACATGCTCAAGAGTTTGGTGATTTCCTGTAAACAGATTTTGTTCCATGTGTGTTAATATGCTTATAAACAGATTCTGTTCCATGTGTAATATGCGTACTTGCAAAATAGTGATGGAGCACAAACAGCACCTACCCACATCCACATGCGACACTTTGGATTAGAGAGCAGATCTTTATCGACTTTTTCCACATTTTTTTTTCCCAAAACTAACATAATGATTTTGTGTTGTATTACACCAATATTGTTTCTAAGTGGAACTAGCAGAGTCTTCCACTATTAAAGTTAGTCTACCTTTATTTATTTTTCGTCGAGCCAAATATGTAAATGGTTGATGTGCTTTCTTGTTGGGCTCCCGGAGGAGACAGCTTACACGGTTGACAGATTGTCTTGTATATGCTCTTTTTACTTTTAACCGTGCATTTATCTTTCTTATCTACTACTGGAGTGACTTAAGACTATAACAGTAGTAAGTTTTGTACTTATACGGTTGAAAAATAATCTGTACTGAATTCTGCAGCTTGAATAATCTTGAATAATTCAATGTTTGTTTCCCATTACTGTTTGCTAATTTTTATGTATGGTCAGTCCCTTACACTTATGCAAGCATTCTTCTCTATAATTGATATCTATTTGTGAAAATAGTAGCTGTAGCTCTATTTTTTTTTTCCTGCAATTTAATCTATTACTTAACATGTTTTTGCATTTGGGCCCTCTATTTATCTCTTTATGTCAGCTTTTAAAGCAGGTGGAAAGTGAGCAGCGTGGCAGGACATTATAATATGGTATGATAGGAAAATATCTGACCAGATCTGAGAGGGCTCTAACAATATCTATTATTAGTTAGTGTTGATCTTTTCCTTGTCAAGAGAGGCTTTTACCTCTTGATCCTTCATTCTTAGTTGTGTATTTCTACATTCTTATTGTCTATAGAATAGTAATAATTTAATTACTGTTTATTGTACGTTTAGTCCTTTTCGTACCTTAGATAGTCTGTTACCTGACTAATGATGTAAATGTTAGTAATAATTCATTCTGTATAGAACTGTGCTAGTTTGATAAATTCTATTGTATTTTAGAAAAATTGTACTCCGCATCATAGAGTCATGAAGCACTTTATTATTTGTTTGGAACTCACATGATCATGAACTGTGCATGTGTCAGTGATTGTTGATTTCTACGAAATTACACAATCACTACGGTGTTTACACATGAATAGAACGATAACCTTTTTTTTTCTCTACCTGTCTTGTTCTCCCTCCAGGAATCAGAGTCATCCATTGTAGTTCGGCCACTGGCATGCATCATGTCCATATTTAACACCAATTACTTGATTTCTGCCTCTTTTGTAATAACGGAAATAGCAAAGATGTATAGCTTTTTCTACTTTCTACAATTCTGAGCCTAAGTCCAACGTCACGTGACATACACATACTCTGAACCAATTAGAAGACACAGTATACTAAAACAGCAGCTTAATTCCACAACACTTCGATATCGTATACCCTACTATTCTGTGTTCTAATAATTAGATTAATTGTTAATTGATAGAAATATTTGTAATTAAATCGTCATGCTCAATTCTAGAACTTGGTGCTTAGAGGGATATTGGTGGCTTGTTTAGGATATTATATTTTCTCTTACTTTTTACCTGTGGGGTATTGATATTGATGTCATCAATATATTTGTTGTCTGTGCAGCTGAGGAACTTGTTGTGGGCAACTTCGAAGCATGATGTATACCTTATGCAAAACTACTCAGTGATGCACTGGTCCGCAGTATTACGAAGGGCTAAAGAAGTGCTTAACGTAGCCAAACCAATTGTTCCAAGTCTGGTACGTGGCCACTTAGTTAATCATATTTGTTTCTGTTGTACCCAATGCAATGGATATTAGTGTGTTTTTGTTCATATGTAGAAGCGTCCTGGATTTTTAGCTCAGCCAGTCTCTAGAGTGCAAATAAGCACCATGACTGTTAAGGAAAATCTGATGGTGGCAGGTGGTTTCCATGGTGAGCTTATATGCAAGGTATGGTTTTCATTATTTGTTTCAACTCAATCTAATAATTAACCGAATGAAGCCCCCTTTTAATGCGTGTGAATTATTTGTGGACCAGAATTTGAAGAAGCCTGGAGTTCTATTTTGTGGTAAAATAACTACAGATGATAATGCCATAACCAATGCTGTGGACGTTTACCGCAATCCAGCGTAAGCAGCTAAATGCAGACACTTCTGTTTAAGATTTTTGTTTTGGTTGAGTTCACAACTTAACCTTCATTTTGCAGTGGGTCGTTGAGGGTCATGACAGCAAATAATGATTCCCAAGTTCGGGTTTTTGATGCAGAGAATTTTGCTTCTCTTGGTTGTTTCAACTATGATTGGTCTGTTAATGTGAGTATCATCAACTGATATTCCTTTTACTATTTTTGAAGACGACAGCGGTTATCTTTACACATTGGCCATTGCAGAATATTTCGGCTAGCCCGGATGGGAAGTTGTTAGCTGTACTTGGGGACAGTACAGAGTGCTTGATAGCTGATGCTAACACTGGAAAGGTACTTCAATTTGCAATTGTTTTTAAGGTTTTATTTTCCTTAATCTCTTGCGATTCCTGATTATATATATTATGGTATCGCTCAGATTACTGGAAGCTTAAAAGGTCACTTGGACTACTCTTTTGCATCGGCGTGGCATCCAGATGGACGGATATTAGCTACTGGGAACCAGGACACAACTTGCAGGTTGTGGGACATAAGAAATCTTTCACAGTCTATGGCTGTGTTAAAGGGAAGAATGGGTGCAATAAGAGCCTTAAGATTCACCTCTGATGGACGGTTTTTGGCCATGGCTGAGCCTGCAGACTTCGTCCATGTTTTTGACTCTCATTCTGGTTATGTAGAAGGTCAAGAGATAGATCTATTTGGCGAGATTGCTGGTATATCCTTTAGCCCAGACACAGAGGCTCTATTTGTGGGCATTGCTGACAGAACCTATGGTAGCTTGTTAGAGTTCGTCAGAAAACGTTACAATTATTACCTGGACTCCTTTTTTTAGTGGAGTGCTGTGCCTTAACGCATGTACAGCGATCTGCATATAACACCATAGAATTTCTAAAATAGGTTTATCTTCCCAGGGTTTTCTTGTTCTTTTTAATTAGTGGAGAGGCAAGATGTAAATTTTGGCTCCAGGAAACTATTTTTTGTGATTTTTTTTAGTGTTCAAGCAGCTGATTACATTTTGCCTCGGAGAATGTCCTTGCTTGCTATTGTATATTAAAAACAATAAGCAACATACTTAAACTTATGTTTCCCAAGTCTAGCCTCAACGTTTACATTAAATTTTAAATGAGTATAATGATGAACACGTTTATTATTAGTTTTTATAGTTTATTTACACACTTTAATTGTTGACATGTAATTATGAGTATTTTCCTTTATAAAATAGTTTTAATTGGCTGTGTATAGATGCTTATTAGCTATTTATATATACTTTTTCGTCTAAATTATATTTACGCATCGATTTCTATATTATTTTCAATATTAATGATGACGTGATAAGATGTGTTTAAGACTAGTTTTTTGTATTTTCGTTAATTAATTCAAATAAAATAAAATTATAAGCATTTTATGATAAATATACATATTTATTTGAAATCTATATTATGATATAGATTAGAGTTTAAAAGAAATTCTGTAATAGAGAAATGAGTCTTACTATATTAGTCCATTTAAAATATTCAACAATTAAATGGAATTAATTTCACAAATTATAACTATGAGTTGTACTAAGCAGTGTAAAAAGATAAATAGAAGTATTAATAGATCCATTAATTACTATTAGAAATATAATTAAAATAAAGAGTTTAAATAGAAACAAACTAGAAATGCAATTAATAGAAATATAAGACTAATTTTTTTTATAATAATATATATTGTTGTAGTTGAGTATAAGAAAAAAGTAATAAATTATATTAATGTAAAAATAATTAATTTAATAATATTTTAAATAATTTTTAAGCCAGCGTAAGTATATCTAAAATATGAAATGAAATATTAATCATTTTAATGTAATATGTACATACTATTGGTAACATATTTTTCCTTCAATTCTTCCTAAATACATCTTTAAAGTCTTTATAAGTATGTTAGTTTTTTTTATTTTTAGTGTTTATTTTATTAAAGCCTCCTTAAATAACATCTTAAACTTTTAATAACTATGTATATAGAGAAACTGAACTGGGTTGTGCCATCTGTCACTGGGCAGTTGCATACTGCCATGTCCCCAACCATCAAACCAACTTGTCGATCAACCTCCGACGATGCAGTGTGTGACATACATTTCTTCTTCTCATGCTAATTATGCCTTACAACTTTATTTAAGTATTCAGAGATTAATATCAATTTGACTCAACCCGCGGAAAATTAAACAGACTTGAATTCATTCAAAAGCGTGTAAAAATACACAATTTTCCTTGGCAGGTGGTAGACAGAGAAGGAACAACCAAATGAGGATACAACTGTAACTTAACTTTCTTTTAAAAAATGTATATTTTCTATGTTACATATTGGTTAAACTAAATTAACTATGGACTGTTCTAACCTAAGGCCAATGAAGACGAGTTTGGTGTCCAAATATTAAAAAGGAGAATGATTATTTTAGTACCGTCCAAAACAAACCAAGATTTGACATTCATTCCATAACTTTGAGTCACTCGCTAACAGAGGTCCCACTCTCTCACCAATTAAGTCATGCAAGAAACCTCCCTCCATTTTTAATATTTTTACTTCTTCGCTTTTACTTTTCATTATTCCCATATTAAATTGGATTATGTTATACCAACCATTTTGGTTTACTGCAAACTCTGTGTTTTAATAATTAAATTGATGAATGAAGGGAAGATGGCGTTTTCTGACGGTGCCCCCACAGAAAGCTTTGCTTGCGTATGCGCAAAATAGTTCCCAATTTTAATTTTTAATGTCGACACTGAAGTCTACATCATCGTTATTAATACAACCTCCTTAATGTTCTTGCGGGAGCAATGTGTCAGAATTTGAGCATGCCCAACTACTTGGGTGTGCTTTGTTAATTAAAGATTTGAATGCGTTGAACGTTCTAAAATTCACGACTTCTTCAGTTGAATCTTTCTGCAACCGACTTAAGAACAAGTGATGATCGATAATTTGGTAGACCAGAGAGAGAAGGTGGCAAAATCTTCAACGTTAGGAATTTTTGCAAACATTTGGTGTTCAGAATACACGTTCCTTCCATTCCTTCAACAATGCCATGGGACTGGGAACCTCTGAATCTCGACAAATGGAAAGGACTCGCTAGACTCGTATTCCTTTTTTCGCAACGTTAACATTTTTTTTTGTCATTTTAAAATTTAATTCTACTATGCTAATGTCATTTTATCGCGTTTTCTTATGTTTTTGAACAATTGATTATTTTTTTTACATATTTTTAGAATTACTTCAATCTAGTTTTTTCGTCAACCTTCTTATAATTAAAATTTGTATATTCTAAAAAAAGTTATACATATATATATATATATATATATATATATATATATATATATATATATATATATATATATATATAT
>Ga0099822_1008849_pt1 | contig 12812 bp, 3 predicted proteins | sample CowpeawhiteBW_FD_76839 | JGI IMG/M metagenome (GOLD analysis project Ga0099822, IMG submission 76839) | Root nodule microbial communities of legume samples collected from California USA - Cow pea white BW | ecosystem: Host-associated > Plants > Roots > Nodule | place: USA: California | collected... | reverse complement strand
TTTTATTTGAACAAAATTTGGAACTAAATTAAACAAAAATAACGAATATAGGATTGAACAAAAATAACGAATATAGGGACTAAATTGAAAAAAAAAAATAATACTAGCAGAAACTGACACGTGGCACAATTGTGATTTGACATGTAGACACTTTTTTTGAAATTTAAAAAAATTAAAAAAATTAAAAAAAATTAAAAAAAAATTAAAAAAAAAATTAAAAAAAAATTAAAAAAACCAGGAACTGACACGTGGCATGTACTGTTCAAAAACGTTAACTATTTAAACACCGTTAGTGAAAAGGACCAAATTGACCATAATTTGATTAAAATGAGGACCTAATTGAACATAAAACGAAAATAGGGACCAAATTGAATAAAATCAACAAAAATAGGGACCAAATGTATATTTAAGCCTTAATTTTTTATTTTTAATTTGAATTTTTTATTCATCTAGTTTTTATAAAATTAATTTTTTATAACATAATTGAATATCAATTATAAAAATTACTTTTATTTTTAATTATTTTCTAAATCCTTATATATAAAATTACTAGATCTTAGAAAAAATATCTCTATTGAATAAAATTAAATAAAAAGTTCATCAATTTATATTATTATATTATTTGTTAGCATATATAGAATTTGGACATGAACAAAAATATCTAAAAAAGTTAAACAAAAAATAAATAAACAGAAAAAATGTAATACATATAGAGGAATGAGAGTTGTTTCTTTTCTTTAAACAGACACAAATTATGACAATATCGATAGCAACCATAAAGATAACATTACAAGTTTAAGAACAATTAAGTTGTAAAAAGAAAGTAATTAAGTGATACTAAATGAAGACATAAGTGTGGCAATTAATTGATCCAGGTTAATCATGAATAAGGTTTTCACATCCTAATATCAATTATAAGAATGGTAAAGAAAAAAGTTACAGTAAGTAATAGTTGGCCAACTCTTGCCATAATTTTGGTGCAGATTAGGGTTTTGTTGTGACATGTAGAAGTTGTGTATTCCACCCTGGACATGGTTGTGGTCCACCCAAATAATGGTGTGCCAACCCTACCACCTCCTCAATTTTGCTTTCTCTTCCCTGCAACTTGCTTTATTTATTCATTTATTCAATCATACATCAATCTTTTTTCATCATTTTATGTGCTATTCTCTGCTAAGTGGATGCATGCATCCATCATCCTTGCAAATGTAATAATTGTATTACATGTGAAATAGATCCAATCATTCTTTTTTATCCCTTTCCTTCTCATATTATAAACTTTGACCTTTCAGATCGGTTTTATTTTGGTATACCACAGCGGTTTAATGACAAGATTTATTAGTGATTTAGTTATTTAATTTGTTAATTTGGTTTATTTTGTCTCTTTTATTAATTTTAGGTTCAATTTATTTATTTAATTTTATAAGAAGGTTCAATTTGGTTATTTTATTATTTTTTTATTCAATTTAATCTTTTTTTTAAATGATTTAATGTTGTCATTTTTTGATTTAAGACTAAATTAGTAATTAAACTTAATTATAATTTATATATACATGTTCAAATATTTTTTTATAATTTATGCATGAATCTCTCCGCCTAAATGTAAAATATTTGAATATTTAGGTGGGGTATAAAAAAAATGATATACTATCTTTTCAAAATGTATGTTATCCTTTTGTGCTATCACATTCATTTGAACTCAAGTTTTTATTGCATTGGGTTAAATATGTTTTTGGTCTCTTAACTTTAAGTGAAATTTAGAATTAGTCTCGAAACTTAGACCCAATCTAGTCCCTCAACTTAAAAAATGTGTAGATTTAGTCCTTTTAATCAAATTTTGTTAAGTTTATTTGATATTTCAAACACATTTCTTAGCTAACATTCGGTTAACATTGAAGGGAAATTGTGTCAAATTGTATAAACAACTCTAATGCTATCATGCAACGCGTTCGAAGTGTTATATAAACCAAATAAACTTAATAAAGTTGGATTAAAAAGACTAAATTCACGCACATTTCTAAAATTGAATGATTAAATTGGGTTAAAATTTTGAAGATGGACTTATTTCAATTTTCAGTCAAAGTTAAAAGACCGAAAACATATTTAATCTTGTTGCATTTTATTTTTTGCGGTATCATTCTCAAAGTCTAATCTTATCTAGAGAAAGCATCATATATGAGTTCACATTACTTAAAAAAATGTTCTTTTGATACAAATTGTTTTAAAAAAAAAGATAATTACATGTAACTGAAAATAGTTATTTTGTTATAATAGTTTTATTGGAAATGTTTGTGCTGTCTAACGTTAATGTTCAATAATTTTGTCATTTTTCTTTCTTTTCTAATAAGTTCCTACTTTACAACTTCTTCAATATCTATATTAAACAATTTTCTTCTATTTTTTTCCTTTCTATTTTCTCAAACCCCACTGAAAAAGGTAAGTATTTTAACCACAAAGTCAATCTACCAACAAACATAGGGTTCTTTAATGATTTAGATGGAGAAACAACAAAGAGAGAAATGATGGAACAACATAAAATAGAACAATTAAAAACTGAACAACAAAAAGACAGAAGGAGATGAAGGAGAAAATGGGGGGAAAGAAAGAAAATTATTATGTTCTCAGAAAAAGGCAAGAACACATACAGAAAAGTTGGCATGCAAACATAATTTGTTGCTCTGCATGTGCATAACAGATTATGTGAATTTGTTTCTTCTCCGGCACAATTAATTGACTAATAATAATGATTAAAACAAAAATAATAAGAAGAAATGTTTCAAATAAACTTATCAATAATACTTCTTCCTCTAGACTCAATAATCTCATGTAGTGAGAGTTGAAGTTAAATATATTTTGCTTTGTTACAAGAAAATTATTAAAATAACAATTAACTTAACAAAAAATAATTAATCATTGACTATTTTATAACCTTATTGATATAAAAGATATTTTTTATTATTAGTAAAAATAAATAAATCACAATCTAAATTATTCTCTAACATTAATAATAGTAAGTAGCTTACTAGCTTTATTCACAGAATAATTAATTTTTTTTATTAATAATAAAAATCATTTTAGATGTCAATAACTTTTATTTACAAAATAGTATTTATGCAATTATTGTCTATATATAAATTAGTATAGTTATTTAATGTTTTTTTTTGTAATATTTTTTTAATCATAAAACCATGATGAAAGTCTGAATTCTAAAAAGATAATATAACAAATGTTGTCTTAAAGTTGAAACATTTTGTTCCTCTCAAACGTTGGCTAAAACAGAGTTTCAAACTTCAAATCAGATAATCCTTATTTATTTAGTTAAATTAGTAATAAAATTATTTATTTAGTTTTATGTTAAATAGTCTTTAAAAAAATTCGTTTTATTTTTTAAACCAGGCTATCTCTTTTTTTTTGGTTTTTTCATCTCTTTCCTTTTTATAATAATAATAAATATTTTTCTACTTTTCTTTAATACACCGCTTAAGCTTAGTCTTTCATTTGTCACCTGTGAAGGGATAGATTTAAAAACTATTTTTTTTTAACAATATAAGAAAATCAATATCCTTATCGCGAACCAGAGAATTATTTATTTGAGATACAAATTAAAAACTAAAAATTTAAAATATTCACTACAAAAGTAAGAAACTATGAATTATACAACAAGCCATTGACATTTCTAAATTGAAACAAAATCAAATAATGTATATTTATTTTCTACCAAATAAAATAAATTTAAGTGGTTATAAGATAACATATAGGTTTCATGGATAAAATTCTGTTATTTTATAATACTTTTGATGTTCTTTTTGATTCTTTTAATTTCAGTGATACTTAAAAATTACCCTTAATAATAGTTGTTGTGGTGGATCCAAATGTATTATAGTGATTGAAAAGATATTTAAATCTGAATAAATTGTACTGGCATAGAAGATTCAAAATACTCAATAGCATTATTCTATATTATCTTTCAAAATGAGTTATTTAAGATCACTGAGCTGGTTCTGATTCAATAAGATTAACTCTAATTAAAGACATAACCTAACTATATCTAACCTAATTAGTTTTTATAATTAATCGTGGTTCAACCATTATTGTCTCTGCAACCTATAGGGCTAATGACTAAACATGATAACTGGTCCACAAATTGATATAATTTGAACTTATTATATTAATTATACTATTAAATTGGGTTTATAATGCAAGAATTAGGTTACCAGACCAAACTTTTCCCTTTCTTTTTTTTTTCTAGTTGGATCACATTCAGTATCCACCACAACAACTAAAACAAATAAATAAAAATAAAAACTAAAATTGCATCATGCTTACTAATTGAACCGTGATTACTAAAACTAAAGTAATGTGAATGAACAATATAAAACAAATAAGCGAATATGCAATAATATTTTTATGTAAATGAAACTGAATTTAGATCTTTCAAATAAGCTCCTAAATTCAAATTTAATAAAATTATACCATGAAAAAGATAGATTTTATTAAAAGTGACAAACCAATAAATACTCAATAGTAATTAATATATCATCTGCGCAAAGCTCTACGTATTTCTTTCTTATGTACACTTTAAATACTCCAAATAATAATAATAAAATTATTATTATTATGATAAAGTAAAATTAAATAATTTTATAATTAAATTTTTTGTATTTACTTTCGGTGGTAAAACTGTGAGTTATATGTTTCGAAAAACTAAAATAATATATTCAAAATTTATATATATATATCCTAAAACAACTCATTTACACTTATAATTTTTTATACAGTAAATATAAAAAGAAAAATATATGATAATATATTTATGATACATATGATACATAACTTTTTTTTTATTTATAAAATAATAATTAAACTATTATTATTTTTCTTAAACAACAAAAATAACAGATGAGAGCGAAGATTTATGAAAAACTCAAAAAATAAAAAAAAGAAGATAAAAACTATTTCAATAATTTTATTTATTTTATTATATTTAATTTTATATTTTATTATTTATTAACATTAAATATTATATTTTATAAGTTATCGAGGAAAAATTTACTTAACTTAATTTTCACTAATATAATATATACTACATGTAATTTTAAATTTTTTTAAACATTTAGGAGTTATGGTTCCCTGTGTGGAATCTAAGATCCGTCTTTCTACTTTGTAGGTTGACTTATAATTATAAACGAAAAAACGATCAAATAAAAAAAAAAAAAGCAGTTAAAGTTAAAAATGTGGTCACTTATGGTAAAATTAATAAAATAATTATTTTAATTTTAAAAAAACTTTAATTTAAGATATTTATATATATGGATAAAAAATTATTATTTATTATATTAAACACATTAAATAATCATAGTTATAAACTAGTTTATAAAAGTGACGAGTAAACTTTACAAACTTTACCCATTTAGATAAAATCAACTAAGGATTGCATCATTAAGTTGAAAAATACACACAAAAAAATCGACACAAAACGGTGTAACATTGATGAAATGATATTATTCCATTTCGTTGCTAAATTTCTTGGGTTGAATCTACGTAAGGATGGGTTCAACGATTCATTTGTTTTGAACTTCGAAAGAAGTTACTTTTTCTCTATTTTGGAATGATTTTTATATAATTTTGGTATTCTTTGAAAAATAATTCCCAAAGGAATGGAGTGGCTCAATATATCTTTTGGACACTTCTTCATGCACCTCCATATTTTCAAACCTCAATTGTGAAATATCAAGTATACCCTTATTTAAAAATTAAATAAATTTATTAAATTTATTCTTTTCTATTCTTTCGGTTCATCTCTTTCTATTTCTGTAGCAGCGCCCGTATTCTGCTCCTGTCCCGCTCTTCCTTGCGTTTTATTTTATGGAGGTGCAGGAAGAAAATTTGAGGTTAAGGCAGTAGCATCCTAACTATCAATGTCTAAATTTATTTTCATAAGGGTAAAACTGATATTTTCAAAATTATGGGAGTGCATATTGAAAACATGAGGTGTAGGAAGGAGATCTTTTTTTTACGAAGTAAGCTGAGCTCTAAAGTCCATTATACGGCCCAGTTGGATTTCTAAGTCCATTTTGGACTAATAATGTGGCCTTCTCGATACAGCAAGCAGATTATTATATTTTCAACACATCAAGACAATATTTTAGAATGAAAAGCATTACATTTTTTTAGAAAAGGACTGCGGGTTGATATTTTGAGATACAAAATGAAAAGTATTCTTGATTTAAATTTTAAAATATAAGTCTGAAAATATCTCAAGTGATGCTTTTATAGTATATATTTTAATATTAATATTTTATTTTTGTAGCATCTTTAGCCGATAAAAATCACAAGATTTATTTTTTTTAAAAATAGAAGTTAAGTCAGTATGAGCTCGATTTAGACAGAAAATAGTAAAATAAGTCACACAAAGTTTATGCAAGACATGGCTTGAATTAGTATATTTGAGGTTATTTATAATTTTTGTGTAGCTCTGCAATCTGTGATAACATTCTGGGAGTAGTTATCAGAAGGAAAAAAAAAAAAATCATCTGCACAAAAATTATAAACCAAAATTGAACAGGTGAACAAATAAAATAAAATCTAGATTAATTGTTGCTCTCTTTTCCCCTCTCCAACAGTGCTTGGTCCTCAAAAGAAACTACTGAATCTACCTCACATGGTGTCCTCAAAAGTCAAAACAAAACCTAATTCAACAGCAGCAAAAGCTTCCATTGAAATCCCTTTCATGCAAACAACACAGTTTGATTAGGAATGGTGTTGGCGGTGGTAGATCTATGAGGAGGAATCGGTGGCCTACTACCTATGAAATTAGTGACACTTCCTTTTCTTGCATTCAAAGAAGAACACGAAGCCCTTGAACCTGCAGAATGCATCATTCCCCTCTTGGAAACCGCCATTGAAACCCCTTCCTTCTCAGCCAACCCTCCTCCATAGCTCTTGCAGGACTTCAACCTCTTGTTGTAAGGGTTCTCTGCCTTTGCAAGATCCTCCAAGCTCCTCACATTTGTTAGTGAAGTGAAAGACTGTGACTTCCCCTCGTAGAATTTTGATAATCCCCTCCTGCAACACCGCCATCACAACACAACAAAGCTTCAGCAAATTCAAGATCGTTCTTTGAAACCAAGTTTAAGGTTTTTCTTTTTTTTTTTGTTCTATACACTGACCCATTTGTCTGAAAAATCAAGAAACTTACTTGATGGGGAGTTGTTGAAAGAGAGAAGACATGTCACTGAATGGATCAGGCACAACTACAAGTTGTTGTTGATGATGATGATGATCAGCTGAGGATGATGATGGAGAAGATGTCACCTCTTCAAAAGAGTCACATTCCAATGAGGATAACCCACTTGAAATTCCAGAAACAGAGGATGATGTTGAAGAGTCAGAAGAAGAAGAAGAGAAAGACCCAACAACATCAAGAACATCATCATGGTACACATGAACTGGTTCTTTCTTCTGGGCTTGCTCCATTTTGATCACAAACAAAATTTGACTAGGTAGCACTTTATGACTTCAATCACACACAAAGAAACAGATAAAAAAATATATATAGCATACCCTTTTTTTTTTCCTGTGTGAGAACTATAAATGGAATGGAAGGTTTGAAAAATGTTGGGATGATTTATAAAGAATGTGGTAAGGTGGCGGATAAGATTAAAGGATCTTTTCCACTTTTGTTGTTAATATTCTTCTTTGGAAAGAAACAGTAAGATTCGGCTTTATCCGAATATGATTTCTCATTTTCTCTTGTCCCCCTACCCTATCATCATGTATCACTCTACTTTCTCTACCTTACCTAAAAATGTATCATTTTCTTTATCTCTATTCTCCGTTCTCAGTTCAACACTATCTCTAGCGCGTGATTTTCCCACGTTTCAATGCAACCTTGTCTTCAACTTATTATATTTAATTCATCACATGGTCTTCATTATTTATCTCAAAATTCAAATGGGTCAAAGTATTATAAATATTTATAATTTTTAAAATTATTTAACTAATTATTAAATATTAATTTGCAGTTAATTGTAGAAAGTTATAGAATAAAAATATGTTGAAAATCTGCATATATAATCGTTTTCCACAGAAGGAATTGAAATACTACTAATAATCTCTAACTGTCTTTAAAGACAAGGAGTGAAAGCAACGTGTGAAAGAGAGCGCGTGCGTGGTGAGTGAGGTTTGAGAAGGGTTATGGATAAGGTCGAAGTGGTGACATGGCAACGGGCACGAGTTGAATTGTTAATAAACGGAACGGAATGCGCGGCGCCCACTGAGTTGAAGAAATGTGAAATTAGAAATATTTTGAAGGGATTGTTTGTTTGGTTGGGTTGTTTTAAGGGCATGATGGCCCCAACTTCATCCTTTTCTGTCTGCCTTTCTCTTCACCCAAACAGACACTAGTTCCTCTTTTTGGGTAAAACCTTCTCCACTACTAAATAAATGTATATTCCTTTCATATTTCTTTTTCATCACATTCTTATCACCATTCTCAATCAAATCTTAATTATCATCATCACTTCTCATACAATAAATAACTAAACTATTCATTTATTAGCTATTGGCTTTTCCCTAAAACAAGTTATTACCACTTTAAAAATACTTGTTTTTTTTTCTTATAACCCTTATTATATTATTGCTTTAAATTATTATCCATAGGAAAATATATATATATATATATATATATATATATATATATATATATATATATATATGATAGATTCAAAATTAAAAGCTATCTTAAACTTTAATTTTTAATTAATAATTATTATTTATTGTTGTAAAGAACAATTTACTATTATCACCTGTACCAACACATTATATTTATTTTTAGTGATATATTACTTGATAAGATCATATTAAATGACTTCCAAAGGATGATATCTTACAAGTTTTTTAGAAGTAATTGACGAGATGATATTACATTTTTTTTTTCATAATATAATTTTAATATTTAAAATCATTTAACTGAAAAATATAATAAAGTTACTTAAAAATGTACTCTCACTATATTTATACATAAATGATTTTTTCTTGTGGGCAGATTTTAATAATATATATGAGCAGTACAAGAGGTTACATTACATTATATAAATCATACAAGAGGTTACATTACATTTAGAAATAAGAAAACAACATTTTACATTATATTAAAGTTAAAAATTAACTAGACATTGTTAGCTTTTATTAACTCTATACCAGAAAAATACTTCGTTAACAACTAATTTTAGTGACTAAAATTAGTCACTGTAACGATTAATTTAAATATTAATTTATAAAATAAAAAATTATTAATAACTAAAATAGTTATTATTAAAAATAAAAATATATAATTGGTTTTTAAAATTTAACTAATGAAATTTTAGTTACCGAATGAAATAGACCACTAAACATTAGCTATCAAGTTTTTATTACCAAGAGTTTGTTTCTAAATTAGTGACTAATTATAATTTTTTATTCATAATAGTGATTATGTTAGTAATCAATATATATTTTTATTTTGTAAATTGGTGTTTAAATTGATCATTAACAACTTTTAATCATTAAAATTAATTATTAATAAAATATTTTTTTGTAATAATGATAAATGGTATTAATATCCTGACATTAAGTGAATTATGTCAATATAATACAATAAATATTCTAAAATATAAGGTGAGAGTTAAAATAAGTAGAGCTATGAAAATTATCTTATACGCATCTAGATTATTGAAACCACAATTGAAGAAATGTATCTTTGTATTCTTCCGAAAGAGAATTGTAAATTCTTCTGAAGAGCGACACCACTTAGAACTCCGTACCTAATTAACTATTTCAAAATAGATACATGTCTAAATCGTGGAAGAACATTCATATATATATTTTTTAAGTTTCCTCTTTAAGAAGTAATAAATAGTTGAAAGGTTGCTTTGGCTACGTGGTCATAAATTAAATTTGATTGACTTATATTGCAATTTTTTTAAATCAGCAAACAAATAAATATATGTATAAATAACATGTACAAGAGTTACCAATAATATTATTACATGAATTTTGGAATATATGGTAAGGTACTTTACATTTAACTTATATATTGCATATTGAAAGATTAAATATTGGTGGAATAAAATTTTGATAGGTGATGGTCAAAGAATGGTGAGTTGCTTTTAATTTTGTATTAAGTAAAGTTGGACTAATATCAAGAAAGAAAATATAGAAAATGTCATAAAATTGAGGAGTTGTTTTAATTGCTTTATTAAAATATAATAATTTTGTGGTTGTATACGAGACATGGGTAATTGTGTTTATGAGAAGATTAATATTTTATTTTTTTAGATTGATATTTTTATTTGTAAAAATTGTATGTTAAATAATAAATATTTGTTTGAATATTTAAATATCAAAGTGAGAAAACCTGGTTCCCACTACTTAACTTATTACAAATTAAGTTAAAAATTAATCAATTTAACCTGACTTATTTTTTTACAAGTTAAAATTTTTGTAACATGTTCGACCCATCATAAGTTGGTGGATTGATTCACTTAAGAATGTTGTGTTCATCTGATTTATTTTATATACCTATTGCAATACAATCAAAGTGGATTGACTTGACTCATATGATTATAGTAGTACAATGTTTATCTATTTAAAGAAAAAAATATTATAAGAAAGCTAGTAGTCTCTATTACATATTGCATATCAACAATGGTTATTGTCATTAAAAGTTCAAATAAAAGCCGATAATTATTTAGATTAAATTTTTTGGTAACCAAAACCTAGGTAGCTAATGTTAATGACTAATTTAGAGACCAATTCATAATAGAAACTATTTTAATTATCAATTTAGAGATCAATTATAATTTTTTGAAACAATTTTAGTTACTAATAATTTTTAGTTTATAAATTAGTATATAAACTTGTCACTAGTGATTAATTACTTTTGATCACTAAATTTAATCATTATTTAAGGTTAATTTATAAATTAGTATTTAAATTGGTTATTTTAGTGATTAATTACTTTTAATCACTAAATTTCATCATTATTTAAGTTTTTTCTTAGAGTGTTTATTTAATTATTATACAGATATATTTTTGCTAGAAAAAGTATTTCTTAATGGTCGATTATGTGTGTATAAGATCAATTAATATTATTTTGTAAGACCAAGTTTTCTAGATTTATTTTATTGAGACGAAACTAATTGTGTTTTTAAAATTGTTTATATATATATATATATATATATATATTAATAAAAATATGAAAAACATTATTTTCATTCAATTAACCTATTAAAAAAACATTTAAATTTAATAAAAATTACATCCAACATTAAATATAGATATCTCTTTCAACAATATATTAATTTACTATGTTATACAAATCTTTTTCTACTAGTTTGACTTCATTCCAAATAATAATTAACTAATATAAAAATAAATTATGAATTTAGTCTTTAAAATTGTATTTTGTCATGACTTAAAAAACAATCAAATAAATTCATGCATTTTTGTGTCTCTAAAATCAACTAGAAATTCAAATGGTGATAATATTGGTATTAAAAGAAAAACAATAATTTGAAATATTTAAATAAAATCTTATATATGAGTTGAAAGAATTCATACTATATTAGAATTAAATATATTTTTGATCATATATATTCTTAATTTCTTAGTTGAACATCTCGTGTGATCCTAGGCATGATGGACCATTCCATTCCCCATGTATAGAGATTGATTTTAAACCACATACATGTGAAATCCAGATGGTTCTTATCCACACAACACATATTCATAAAAGACTCTATATTAATTATGACAAGGAAGATACTGCTATCAAACGAAGACATTAATGTTTAAGGAATGGAATACATGGTGAAGGAGAGCCATAAAATGCATGCATGTGTTTTTTCTGTAGATCCATGGAAAGTTTGATTAGGTTTTTGGACACGATTCTATGAATTTCACTCATGTTTGACATATACATGGGTGTATGTTTTCCTCCTTCGTCTTCCACTTAGGATTTATCAATATATGTTTCAACTGGTTTCAAAAATGGCATCACGTGAAAAGTAAAGCAGAAGCACTGATACATTATTTACTCCATTTATTGTGCTCCGTTGTCTCAAACTTCACAAAAGAGATAATGAAAAAAAAAAACAAAGAAAAAGTGAGAAGAGAAGTGAAAATGAGATAGGTTTGGGAACATGTGGCCTTCATAATAAAGACAACATTGAATGCAGTTGCAGTTCCCATACCTGCCTCTCCACTCTTTCCTTTAATGCCCTACATGCCTACCCTAACACCTCTACCAACTAGTAACATACTCTTCAAAACCTACCCACACGCATAAAAAAAAACAAAAGCTTTTGTTCATAACAACATTAGTGTATACAAGGATGGAGAAAACAAGTGTTGTGGAAGGTTCAAGATCTCCCATGCAGATGAAGATGGGAGATGAATTGGAAGGCAACACCAACACCCTACGCACTGCCGAAACCTTCCTGCGCTTGCTTCCTGTTGGTCTCTGTGTTTCTGCACTTGTTCTCATGCTTAAGAACTCTCAGCAAAATCAATATGGCTCTGTTGATTACACTGACCTTGGTGCTTTCAAGTACGTATATGTTACCAAGTACAGGAATATTACATGTATCTTTTTTCCTCAACTTCTTAGAATGTTTTTTAACATATAAGATGATGAAATAAGGGTGTATATATATATATATATATATATATATATATATATATATATATATATATATATATATATTTTGAGAGAAATAGTTTTTATATTATCTCTCTCTCTTTATTTTGTTTTTTTATATGCTTTTTTTTTA
>Ga0099822_1008847_pt1 | contig 12815 bp, 9 predicted proteins | sample CowpeawhiteBW_FD_76839 | JGI IMG/M metagenome (GOLD analysis project Ga0099822, IMG submission 76839) | Root nodule microbial communities of legume samples collected from California USA - Cow pea white BW | ecosystem: Host-associated > Plants > Roots > Nodule | place: USA: California | collected... | reverse complement strand
ATATATATATATATATATATATATATATATATATATATATATATATATTCTTAACATTAGATTACATTATTTCTTAATATTATTCTCTTAATAGATTATCATAACTTATTTACAGAAGTATTTTTAAAAACTAAACTAACATATAATGAGGATTTAAGGCATTTCAAAAATATCATTTATCAATCTTAAGCATATATAAAATATCCAAATTTTATATCATGATATTATTTTTTTAGAAATATCACCTGTTTTTTTATTTATCATTAATCGTTAATATGTAATTTAATTATACAATAAAATATTTATATTAAATTTAATTATACTTTTATAATTTTAAAAATAAAGTTAAGTGAAAAGATATTTTACTTCACCATTGTGAATAAAAATTTAGAATTTTACTAAAAAATATGTTTGTATATAATGTGTCATTGTATTTAATAAGTCTTTATATATATAAAAAAAATAAATTCGAGTGAAAAATATTAGGTTTTATGTGAAAATATTATTAAACAGAACTCCCAGGACAATATTTTAAATTGCAATGTTTTTATAAATAATTACAACATATTAAAATATCTTAATTGCATAATAGACATATTTTATAATACATTATCATCCTTAAAATTTTACGATGTTCAAGAAATATTTTCATCTTCCATTACAGTGATCCGAAGATGATAATTTCATAATTAAAATTTTACATTTCTTTTAATACTATAACCAGTTGCTCAAGTGTTTCAGAAATGTCATGATTTTCGTAACGTGGGAATCCTCAAAAGGATAGTTTGATAATTTAAGTCTTTTATTTATTTATTTTACAAATTTCATTTATTTATTTATTTACATATTTATTTTTTAATTATTATTATTTTTTATTTATTATTGTATTAAATGTTGTATAATTATTGTTTTTGGATTTCTAAATCACTTTTTCATAATATTAAATAAACATTAACATAATTGAAATACTAACAAATGACATACCCATATTTGTTCAACCAACTAGTTGATCTTCTCGTTGAATCTTTTGGATGTAGGAAATTCAAATGTCATTATTTTTTTATATTTAGTGTTCATTTATTGATTCATTCATTTATTTGTTACTTATCATTTATATTAATATTTCTGTTTATTTATAATCATTGTTTCAAATTTTTTAACAACTTTTCAGATTATAAATTTTTACTTCATCATTCAATCACACACGATAGATTGTATGTTTATTTTAATTTTTATATTTATATTTTAAATAAATAAGATAATTTAAATGATAAATCACACACATATATTTATTAAATATAATATTATCTATAACATATAAATTTCTGAACTTTCATTCATAAAAGTCGTCATTTATGGATTTCAATATCAATATCAAAATTATATCCAAAATTAAAATAAGATCATAAGCAAAATTAGAATTATATTGAATTTAAATATTCAAATATATACAACATTCACACATATAAATTCAAATTTATCAGTTTGTAATTTTTGAAGGTTCATTTTTACATAGTGAATTGGTAATATTCTTTGTATATTCATGCCATATTATAAATAAAAATATTAAAAATAAGAAATTTTAGAATATTTCATTTCAAGTTTCTAAATTGATGTTATAATGCATTATAAAGTATTTTTTGAAAATAAATTTCAAAATTAGTTAATTAAGAATCGAGATGTTCTCTGTTTTTTAACTCATAAAGTGAGAGATTTACTTTAGTATACAAAATAATAAAGTTTGGATTTAAAATTTAAAATCGTAAAAGACCGTAAACAAAATTAAATTTAACATTTAAAATATAAAACATATACAAAAATTTAAAGTTTTTTAATAAATATTTGTAATGTTTCGATAAAAAAATATAGAAATTTAAAAGTTAAAAAGATTTTATCATTCATAACGATATAATAATTATTATAAAATATAATAATATTTAATAACAATATAATTAAAAAATAACATAACAATATTAACATGACAATAATAATTAAAATATAATGTAAAAAATAAAAATTATACATATTTTAAACTTTTAAAGATAAGAAAATATTTATTATTTCAATTTCAATCTTATTTTAAGATTAAGATTCATTTGTAAAATTTAAAATTCGAAATAATAAAGTTTGAATTTTAAAGATAAATTTCAAAAAGCTATAAAAATATTTTGTTTGAATTTGAAATTCAAAATTCAAAAGAATTGTAAAAAAGTTAAGTCTTTTCAATGAATTATTTTAATGCATCTAACTCTAAGATATTTTTAATCTAAGAGAGAGTTCTTATTTAAGATATGAATAAAATATGAAGATGAAAAATTTTAAAAAAATACAATAGTGAATAATTACAATTAGAAATAATAAAATTAAATATATACTATAACACAATACATAAATAATATAATATTTAAAAATCTTAAAAATAAAAAATTCAAAAGATTTGATGATTGTTAGTAATATAATAATATTTTATAATTCATAATAATACTCAATAATAAATAATAACATATTAGCACGAATAATAATAATAGTAATATTAATTAAAATATGGCGTAAAAATAATAAATAAATAATTAAATAATGACATTGTTGTTATATTAAAAATAAATATTTAATGGATTTAATGCAATTGTATTTTCAACCAAAATCAATTATTAAGTTATTTATACAATTCCCAGAATTCTCAGTTCGTTATTTCAAATCAAAATTTGAAATATGAATTTGTGCTAACATATGACAACTTTATCACTAGACTAATTACTTTTTATATTTTTTTTATAGTCTATCATTTGTACTTTTAATTGTTTAATATTTATATTTTTTGCACAATCTAACATTTGTATTTTTAGAGGAATTAATAATATTAATATTAAATTTGAATGTTGATTAACTTCTTTCACAATTTTTAATAATAATATTGATATTAAAATTTTAGTTATAAATTTTTAAAATAGAAAAGAATTAATATTAAAATTTTCAAAATATTAATAATATGTAATTAAATATTTACACTTGAAACAAGCTTATGTAGATATGATGTAAAAGATATTAATATTAATAAATAATTTTTAAAATATTATTTATACTTATTTATATTAATATTAATATTTAAATTGAATTAAATGGAGACCTCTGTTACAAATTTCAAAAACTTCTCTTACACTTAAACTCACATGAGAATCACATTCCAATACACTTTTCCTATTCCTATGTATTAATTGGACAAGCATTTTCCTTTCTCATTAATAATATTATATTCTCCATTTCTCATTTTTCATGTTCATTGCAAACCATCTTTTTAAGTAAGTTCTTTTTTATTGCTATCTCCCTAAGCATTTGAATTTTTGTGCAAAGAATCTGATATGTTAAATTGTTCTATTACTTTTTCAAATATGTTGACGAACTTTTGAAACTTCAATTCATCAGAAATAAAACTTTTTTATTGTGTTGAACAACTGTCATGTATTTTTCACATTTCAAAAAAACTTAAATATTAATTAAAAAGAATTTTGATAATGTATAAATAATTATATTATTACAAAGTGAAAATTATAATTTCTTAAAATTTTTAGGGATATAAAAATTACTAACAATTTTATTTTCATATTTTTTTCTAAAATTAAGATAGATATTGTTAAATTTGAAATTTGAAATAAATGATAATAAAATTTGAATTTGAAATTCAAAATCATAAAAAACTATAAAAATATGGTAACAAAGTTTTAATTTGAAATTCAAAGTGAAAACAAAAATAAAATCCAAACTTTGCCAAGTAAATAAAAAGTATATCTAATTTAATATAGACATGAGTGTAAGATTATAAATTTTTAAAACTTTTAAAAATATAAAAATCACTAATGATTCCAATTTCAATATTTTTTTTCTAAATTAAGATACATATTACAAAATTTGAAATTTAAAATATAAATTAATAAAGTTTGAATTTAAAATTTAAAATTGTAAAAAACTATAAAAATATGATAACAAAGTTTAAATTTGAAATTTAAAATCAAAAAAAAAAAAACTATGAAAGAAGGACTCAAATAGATGAGTTGACCAGATATCTAACTTTTGTATTTTTGTAAAGTATACTCTCTATATTTCTTCTGCATGGTCTACATTTTGTAGTTTTTGATCGTTTATTATTTATATTTTGTTTGCATCGTCTTGCATTTGTATTTTCAAAAGCGTCTAACTTTTGTATTTTTATTAGGTCTACTCAACAATTTTTATATTATTCATCATTTTTATCAGAGAATCTACTATTACATTCTCCTACATTGTCTACTCAATAGATTATTTAAAATTAAATTTATTTCTTAATTTTAATTAACTCAATCTCAATATATTATTTAAAATAATTATATACAATACATTTTGTTAAAAATATAAAATAACTTAAATACATTTTTATCATAAAATTAATTAAAAAAATATTATTTAATTTTATAAAATAATTTGTATATTAAATTTGATTATCCTTTTATAATTTTAAATTAATTTAATAAATATAGTATAATTTTAAACTTTTGAAATCCCGGGTATAAATGCTAGTAGGTATATAAACGTAAGAACGGATATGAATGAATATATATACTATATGTTTAAATGTAGATAATGATGCAGTATTAACACCCTATTATGAGCTTAAAATACTATTTAATTCCATCTCATTGAAAAACAAATGACAAATTTAGATGCATACAGTTTTAATTGTAACATTCGTTGTCACTATTTTTCATCTAAACTGAAATGAAGTGCAAGTTTTGTTTCTGACAACAAATAAAAAAAGAACACAAAGATTCATTAATAATATTTTTTTCGACATAATTTAACGCGTTTAACTTCTATATAATGGTTAATGTATACGAACTACATTAACTAAAGATAATTACAAAAGCAACGATATATATATTTAGACGCCATTAAGAATTACAGTTAGTTGGCTGAAAAAGTAAATTTGATTACCACTAATTATATCTTTCCTTTTTTATGCTTATCAATATAAGAAATTCTTGCTTTTTAGAGTAAACTTAGTAAATATTTATTTGTTTATACTTATTGAATATTTTGCAACCAACGTTACTGTGATGTTTTTGTTTATTGGCGAAAAGGTAGCGCTAATCATGAAGTCCAAACTATAGTATAGATGTAATATAGAGTGAGTTGAAAGTACAAAATATAATAATAAATTTGTAGAATTTTACATAAAAATAGTTACCATTTTCTTACCATATTTACATGCAAATATTAGTTATTACATATTTGTGAGAAGAGTGAGATATAAACTAGGCGAGAGGCTCGGAACCAGGTTTGGTGTAGCTTTTTCACGTCAATATTAGAAACGGGAAACTACACCAACAAAGAAAAATTGCCCTGACAAAGAAAGAGAAAATTTTCAATAGCCATTTTCTCTTTTCTTTCTGCAATTCCTTGCCTTTCTCTGTGATTCTTCAGCAGCTCTATTCAGAATCGGAGGGGGGGCAAAAGGTTCATTCTTTTTGCCTTTCCCGCAGAAATTTAGCTAAACGATGGTGACTTTTTGAACATGATCGAGGTTCTTCATGGAAGGCTTGGATTATATTCTTTTAACTATAATGTCTTAGATTTGTAATAGATTCCGGTTGGAATTGTTGTTGTTGTTTTTGAGTTCGTGTTTGTTGAGGCCAAGTCATGGCGCCAGAGCTAGCCTTGCCATTCTCTGTTGTATCTGTGGTCGAAGATGTTCTTCAGACGCACGGAAGCTGTTTAAGCGACATTCACTTGGCATCAAGGATGGCAGAAGAAGCTTGTACATATCCTCTCTCTCTCTTCCATTCTTAATATTTATTTTTTTCAGGCAATGTTCACATTCAATCCATTGACAACGTTGGTTTTTTGCCTAGAGTGAATGACACTTGTTTGTGTTCTTTTTCAAATTTTAAGTACAGAATTTGGTGTTATTTTCAATCAAAATTAAGGTTTCATGTCGTTATGTTAATATACATAATAAAGGTCTTCATTAAACATCAAGTGAAATTCTGATTCTGATTGGATATCAATAGCAAGAGCAAGAGCATTTAAGGAATCACAAGTTTTGTGGTTGTTTTGATTGGTTGTAGTAAACCCTATATGTTGATGGCATGACAACAAAAAGATACAAGTTTGATAGTTGTTAGAATGCATGAAACTAAGACTAGTGAGTGGTATTGCAGCCTCAAGAAGGAATGAAGCAGCTGGGTGGCTAAGAAAGACAGTTGGAGTTGTTGGAGGAAAAGACATTCCAGATGAACCTACTGAAGAAGATTTCAGGATTGCATTACGTAGCGGCATTGTCCTTTGCAATGCTCTTAACAAAATTCAACCCGGAGCAGTGCCCAAGGTGTGTGTGTATGTATGTATGTTTGCTTCTGTTTCATGAAATTGAAATCTAGATGATAGTTCTTGTGTCCTCTGAGTATTACTTATACATGCATGTTCTTGACATTGGATATCAATCAATATCATTATTACTTTCTAACAAATGACAATGATTGAACCTGTACTGTTAGGTAGTTGAAGTCCCCTGCGATAGTGTTACCATTCCTGATGGGGCACCTCTGTCTACTTACCAATACTTTGAAAATGTAAGGAATTTTCTGGTAACTACGGAAGCAATGGGGCTTCCCACCTTTGATGTATCTGATTTAGAACAGGTGACGCTAAGAGAGTTCATCGCCTTTCATTACTTTAATAGACTCGAATCACCCAATGCTGCATTATTATAATGCAAGTGTATTCAACTTTAACATGTTCTTCTTCCATGTACAGGGAGGAAAATCTTCGAGGATAGTGAATTGTGTTTTAGCACTTAAGTCTTACAGTGAATGGAAACAGGGAGGAAAAAATGGGTCATGGAAATATGGTGGGAATCCAAAGCCACCTACCAATGCTAAACCAGCTTTTGTGATGAAAGTCTCAGAACCATTCATGAGGTCTTTGTCAAAGAGTAGGTTAAGCGATAAAGATGGGTTACTGAATGATATTTCTACAAACATTGAAGGGGTTAGAGAGTACTATCATTTATAATCATCTTTTTCTTTTGTCTCTACATGTGGAGAATGAATATAGCATCTGTCTGACGTTTTGGTTGGATTGGTATTTGCAGGGTTCTATACCCTCTCTGAATTTACTAATTCGTGAAATTTTATCTGATAAGAAACTAGAAGAAGTTCCCATTGTAAGCGTTATTGCTTATCCTTAGCTTCAATATAGAATTTAATGTTCACTAGTGCATTCTAAATTGAGTCTTTCAGTTTTTACCTTTGTATTTTATTTCAAATTTACACTTCTCTGAAGAACTAATGTCTGTTGCTATTACAGGTGGTAGAGTCTCTACTTAGCAGAGTCATGGAGGAGTTTGAACAACGCTTGCTAGTCCAACAACAAATGGTGTGTTTTCTCTGTCTTTTGGCAAAGTTCAGCCCCATTAGTGACGTCAATCAAAGAGAAAATTTTCAAATTGTTTTCGTTTGAATGTCTCCTCCTAAAACTTGAGTCCATGAATCTCACTGAATTTGATGCCAAATTTTTTTACTTTGACAGTTCAAAACAACTCAAAACTATAAGGCACTGCCTGAAGCAGAGGATTCCAATGTGAAATCTGCTTGTAATGGTGAAGAGGTAAATCCCAAGATTTGAAGAGACTTTAGCAAAATTCTCAGCAAATTGCAAGTGAACGTATTCATATATCGCTTGGTATCATGGTGCAATTTTACGTAACTTAATTTTCTGTTCAATCAATTATTAAGATGGAAGAAGACGAAGATGTAGTGGTTAAACACAAGGAATGTGATGATGTGAAGTACAATGTCAATGAAGAACCTAACAGCCAGCATTTTAAGAAGCAAGAGTTAATTCAGCAGCAAAACGAGAACGTCCAGGTAACTCGTGCCAGAATAATATTAAATAACCACAATTGCACCATGTATAAGTCTAATACGATATACCATATAAGCATGCAACTAGAGCTAGATTGAGTGGTTTGACTTAAGAGTTTTCCTAGGAAGTCTATTGCCTAAACATGGACTAGGTATTTATGTTAGATCATTGTTTCAGTAATGCACTATGCATGAGATAAAGTAACCAATTTGATGTTGACAATCCTTAGGAATTGAAAATGATGGTTCATCAAACAAAAACAGGAATACAGGTTCTGCAACATAAATACCAGGAGGATATGATCTATCTAAGTACGTATAATGCTTTAGAAAATCCTATATTTTTTACAAAAACATCTATGCAGTCTAGCTGATTACTACCTACCCTTAATAGGTAAACACCTGCATGGCCTAGCTTCTGCTGCTTCAGGATATCAGAAAGTTCTCGAAGAAAACCGCAAGTTATATAATCAATTGCAAGACCTGAAAGGTAAAAACTCAAGTGGTCAGAGTCTAAACAATTTTCTCCCTTTATATCTATAAATTCTTAATAAGACTAATTGGCCAAATTTGAAACGACGGTAGGAAATATTAGGGTGTACTGTAGAGTTCGTCCCTCAAAAGGTGCCCAACCAAATCATCATTGCCCTATCAGTAACTTAGATGAAGGAAGTATTTCACTCTTAGTGCCATCCAAAAACGGTAAAGATGGGAAAAAGACATTTAATTTCAACAGAGTCTTTGGTCCTTCTTCAACCCAAGGTTGGTCTTTCAGTTCCTTCTGTAAAAATTATTGTCACTCTATATGTTTGCTCATGGTTTCATTTTTGTTTTCTGTAGCGGAGGTTTTCTCAGATACAAAACCACTGATTCGTTCGGTTCTTGATGGCTACAACGTGTGTATATTTGCTTATGGTCAGACAGGATCAGGAAAAACACACACTATGGTGAGGGATTTAGATTAGACCATCCTGTTTCTTCTTCTATGTTTTCTCCCTATAACTTGTTACGAGTAATAATTGTCTTATTGCATCTTTGTATTGATACAGTCTGGACCAGACAATTATACTGAGGAAACAGTGGGTGTCAACTACCGCGCTCTGAAAGATCTTTTCCAAATCTCAGACCAGAGAAAAGACACCATTCACTATGATATATCTGTTCAAATGCTTGAGATTTACAATGAACAAGTCAGAGATCTATTATCGGCAGACAGTGCTCACAAAAGATATCCTTTTCTCTATAATAAACTAGTTGTTTTCTTTATACAGGATTTATGTATGCATGCCATTTTAATGTAGTGATTATATTGCTCATGTTTGTGACCCTTTAACACTTCATACATTAGAAATCCGCAACAGTTCTCATAATGGCATTAACGTGCCAGATGCAAACCTTGTTCCTGTTTCATCCACTGCCGATGTCTTAAATTTAATGAACGTGGGACAAAATAACCGGGCAGTTAGTTCTACTGCCATGAATGACCGGAGTAGTCGTTCTCATAGGTATAGGCTAAGTTTATCTCTTAAATTCTTCAACTCAAAGCATTGATTTCATTTCAAACGACATGATCTAAAGAAAGAAAAAGTAGCCTTGGTTAACTTCATTATAGATTTTGAACTTTGAATTTTTCCCATTACCATTTCGGTTGGTGGAAAAGCTAACACATTTTGGTCCCTTTTTTTTTTTTACCGTGTAAGTTTTCATCACAATACTAATCTGTACTTACTTGTAATGCTATGTTTGCAGCTGCTTGACGGTTCATGTTCAAGGAAGAGAGGTAGCATCAGGGAATAGTCTTCGTGGTTGTATCCACTTAGTTGACTTGGCAGGAAGTGAGAGGGTTGATAAATCTGAGGTCACAGGAGATAGGCTGAAGGAGGCTCAACATATTAACAAGTCGCTTTCTGCTTTAGGAGATGTAATTGCTTCACTTGCCCAAAAGCAATCACACGTTCCTTATAGGAACAGCAAACTCACTCAGCTACTTCAAGATTCTCTCGGTATGCTTCCACTGCTTCTATATTATACATTTTCTTCAATTACTACGGTTTGTCTTCACTTCGGTGTTACCTGTTAAGGAGGTTATTTGTTTATATGTACCAGGAGGCCAAGCAAAGACACTTATGTTTGTTCATGTTAGTCCGGAGCCAGATGCCGTTGGAGAAACAATCAGTACATTGAAGTTCGCAGAAAGGGTATCCACTATTGAACTTGGTGCTGCTCGAGTTAACAAAGATAGTTCAGAGGTCAAAGAGCTTAAAGAACAGGTTCTTACAATTTTTGTCTGTTTTCTTAAACAATCAGTACATTAAATTAATGGGTGCGTATATCACTATTTATGCAAATTCCGCATTTTCAACACGAATGCTTCCACTGCCTTCTTGGTCAGATTGCGATTCTGAAGGCAGCCTCGGCCAGGAAGGATGGAGAATGGGAACAATTTCATCAGTCTGCAAATAGCATTCCTGAAACTCCAAAGTCCAAATCTCTAGTGTCTTCCATTGCACGGTCTTCTACTTCGTCTCATGGAAATCGTAAGCCACCAAGGGAAGATTCCAGTAGCACGGTGGAGGTAACGTATTCTCAACTGTAACTTCACGAAATTAATTTAATGCATCTTTGGTATGTGAATAATATGTGAATGAATGTCCTTCATCAAAACCAGCGACTGAAAAATGATGTTTACATGGATGTGAAAAATGGTTTTGTAGGAGAAGAAAAAGGGTAGCCCGAAGCTGACGAAAAGAGGAAGCCTTGACCCCGTGGACGTTCGTAGGAACTCACCACCTTGGCCACATCATGCAGAGGAAAATGGAAATGAGGATGATAAGGAATCGGTTTCTGGGGATTTTGTTGGTAAGAGTACAAAAAGGAATGGCCGCTTAAGCACCGAAAACAGCCTCGTGGGAGACTGTGACACAGAAAGCAAGCGGTCATCTTCTCCAATGCTAAGTCCCTTGCATATTTTTGGCCCTTCCAAAACATGCTCGGAGGTGGCCACCATAAATGACTGTGATGAGTTTGAGTTAGCAACCAGTGAAAGTTCTGAATCCGACAAGAGTTGGCAATCACATGTACGCGTACCAAAAACAACCTCTCGTTCCAACGGAGTAGCAGCTAAAACAAAAAAATCACCACATTCAAGAGAAGCCAAGAATCAAGAAAACAGGTTCTTGTTCTTGTCGTTCAAAGGATCATACTTAATGTTCAGTTATACTCATGACTAACTTTTTATTTTGTTTGTGTGTGTGAACAAGGAGTACCATCCCGTCATTGTCTCCTTCATCATCAAGAAGACAAGTAGTTAGTCAACAGAGAAAGCATCTAGATGCAAAAAGAAGATCTGGAAACGCCAAATGAGAAAGCTGCTCAAGATATTTTGTTGCTTCACCACCTTAACATTGTATCTATAATTTAGTTGCTCAGAGAAAGCCTTTTTTTTTTCATTAGAGGGGCATTAAATAGTTACCTGTGTTTCTCTGGTGGCGAGCATGATTCCCATTAATTGTATATTCCAAACCATCTTTCTATACAAACCTAGTTTTGGTAAGAAAAATCCCCCACCCTTAGTTTCATGTACCCCTTGTGGCACTAGAACTATAGGAGATTGGTGAATGGAGAGGAGAATGAAGAACAGAAAGACGCAGCTTGACAATTTTGTTTGTGTTTCCGACAGCACAACATTATATTGTCTCACTTTTGTACAGAGATGTGTGAACAAATGTCTACCGACAAGGGTTAGGATCGGTGCAGTGGAAAGGGTTCAAGGGTTATTGGAACACAGTGAAAGTGAAAGTGGTTGGTTTAGGCAAAGGAGTTCATCTTTTCAAAGTCACTAATTAAGGTGGAAACTTCTGTAAAGCATAGTGTTTATGATTAGTGATTCAGTAATGGGAAAAACAAAGGAACAATGATAACTTTACATTAAAAAAAAACACGTCACAACTTATTTTAATAATATAATAACAAAGTTAAAAAATAAAAAAAAATATATAATTATAATAAATAATATTCTGATTTGTTATGTGAGTATATTCAAAAATATAGAAAAGACGTGAAATAGAAAAATAAAGTAAAATAAGCAAATTCTTTAAGTCAAGCATAGTTTTTTTCATTGTGTTACTGATAATTAAATGTGTGGAAAAACTTCATTTTACCACTTTTAGTACAAATTTAAACTTTTCGTTCAATGATCGGAATCAGATTCGAACTAATTACATGTTTAAAATCGTTATTTTTATCTCAGATTTATAAATGAAGATCCTGTGAGAAAAAATAAATACTTTATTTGATCGTTGAAATTGAATTTGAATCGTGGATGTTTAAAATAAACTGAAATTTGAATTGAATCTGTTTTAATTTTTAATCTATTAATCGACCCTTATTTAATTCCTTGGACTATCTAATTTAATTAGGGTAAGAAAATAAAATATTGTAGAAACAAAGTGATCAGATTTGGTGCAAGCAAGAGCATGTCTCAAATCGGATAAGAGGTTTGCATGACACAATCCAACTTATGTGTACAAAAGGTTCAGTTTTAACGGATTTAAATTTAAAAATAAATCTAGTATACTTTTTAGAATGATTTTGAAACGTATTTAGACCGTATTAACTCATTTTTATTTTTTAGTATTTTAAATATATATATATATATATATATATATATATATGATTCATCTTTTAGTGTCTATATTTCATAATTTTAATTTTATCTTTTATAATATTATTATTTTGTTAAATTTTTAAAATTAAGAGTTACTTTTACATGTTTTTTATTAAACAAATTATTTTCTCTTTTCTTTTTTCTTTTCTATTTATCGTTCATCGATAGTTATTTTCTTATTTTTTTTTTTTTTTTTTTTTTTTTTTTTTTTTTTTTTTTTTTTTTTTTTTTTTTTTTTTTTTTTTTTTTTTTTT
>Ga0099822_1008843_pt1 | contig 12821 bp, 5 predicted proteins | sample CowpeawhiteBW_FD_76839 | JGI IMG/M metagenome (GOLD analysis project Ga0099822, IMG submission 76839) | Root nodule microbial communities of legume samples collected from California USA - Cow pea white BW | ecosystem: Host-associated > Plants > Roots > Nodule | place: USA: California | collected... | reverse complement strand
TTAATATATTTATATTATATATATATTATTGTGATAGATATATATATATATATATATATATATATATATATATATATATATATATATATGAGTTTGGTTAGATTATTATAAATATAATGACATTATTCTTAAAATCAATTTAATCAGAACATAATTAATTATAAATAATTATGACATTAATTGGATCATTTTTAAATATAATGAGTTCTAAAGATGTTAAAGTTCTCATATTAACCGATTAGGTTGTTAATCTAATCAATTAGATTAATTTTGGATAATGACTATTAATTTTGTTGTCATATTAATTAATTAGGATATTAACTTAATCTAATTAGATTAAGTATGGAGAATCAACCTTGACATTACAATTAAATTAATTGATTACCTAATCAATTAATTATGTCAGAAAACTATCTTGCTTACAAATTAAACTTCTGCTTCAGTTTTAAACTAACGTTTTGTTGAGAAATCAAAGATCAGAGAGACAATACTAGAGAGTTTTTGGAGAAAATCTGCATTATTCTTCATTGTTTTTCAAGTTTCCATCAAGACTTAAAGAAGATTAAATTGGTTCTAAGGTTTCCTTGGCATAGGATTCTGATGTAAAGTTCTATATAGTTTTTAGGTATATTCGTTTTAGATCTTTCTGCTGTTGTCTTCTGTATTTCCTTCCCTATGGAAACTACAGGTATAGGTAATTGTATGTAGTATTACTCTGGTTGAAATTTTTGAAGTGTATTTCAAGTCCTTGTATATCTAGACTATATGTTTTATATAGGTGGATATTGTAATCCTAACTCTTGATGTTTTAGTAAAAAGTCTAGCTGAGATTACTAAAGACTAGATGTAAGTTCATTTGATTCGAACAGGTAACTAGACTTCTTACTCAAACAATATACCATTGTTTGAATTAGAAAAATGTCGTATTAATTATTTCTTATTGAATAATGTTTCTCAAACACAATTCCTCACTCAAATGATACCTTGTGTAACTTAACTTTTATTTTGCTGATCTAGTTTGTATTTACATGACATACATATATTTTGTGATGAAACTGGTTTAAATGTATCATATACTATTTCATTGTGATTAAATAAAATTAAATAACAAAGAGCAGTTAATTATAATGAGTTGGTTATGGTATGATTTGAAAACGGGTAGTTATCATTTGTGAAATATAATGAAAATATTAAATAAGTTTTGCCCAAGTAATATAAATAAAGATATTGGATGGAGAGAATTTATGACGGTTTTTTGTCACCTTGTTAAGGATGAAATAGTCATTAACATTCAATAAACATGAAGAAAATCACCATACTTAATATATTTTTATAAAATTGATAATTAATAAATACGTATGAAGTTATTATCTTGTATGAGAATTATTATCTATACTACTATTAATTTACTTAGTTTATTTTTGTTTTACAACGATGTCAAATGATATTCTCTAACACGACTTTTATTTTGCTTATTTAGTTTGTATTTCATGACATATATATTTTGTGTATGAAATTGGTTTAAAGGTATCCTATATTATTTTATTGTGCTTAAATAAGATTAAATAACTAAGAGTGAATATTTGTAATGAATTAGTTATGGTATGATTTGAAATCTAATAGTTATCATTTGGAAAATATAATGTGAATATTCAGTAGGTTTTGTCCAAATAATATAAATAAAAAAATTGGATGGTGAACTTCTGAATGTCTTATTTTTTGCCATATTGTTAAGAATGAAAAAGGCATTGACATTTAATAGAAATGGAGGAAATCACCATACCTAATATACTTTTATGAAATTAATAATTAATACATACGTATGAAATTGTGATCTTATACGAGATTTATTATTAGATAAAATTAACATACAATACTATTCTTAATAGTCTATATAAATATATTATTATACGAAATATATTAATTAAAATCTCATTGAACTTCTGAAACACAATTTACAATTAAATATTCATTTAATATAATTATTATGAAATATTTTAATTATTAATTCACTATTTTTTTGCAACTACAATGATAATATGTTCACATATAAAACGTTTTAAGACATTAGTTCTCTAAGAAGTTCTTTATACATTCTTATAAATATGTAATCCTTCTAAACTACCTATTATATGTTTATATTTAACATCTTTTATTTGTAATAAATAATAGTATGTTACACATTCAAGTGTATTTCTATATTATCTTATTAAAAACAACAGTCTATATACAAATAAAATATATATACAATTCTATCATACAGATACGATTATATATTAAATATAACATGTGTCCAAATATATTAATATGTTTATTTTGAAAATAATAAAATATAATATATAATATATGTATATTAAAAAATCATGATAAATTCTTAAAAACATAAATACATATTATTGACATTGTGTGATACTTTACCTATAAGTACTAATGAAGTATCCTGAAATACTATACACAAATACTTGTCAGACACAGATATTTCAGATCGAAGTATCGTAGATATATTAAATATTTTAGGGTTAAATATGTTTCTGGTCCTTAAAGTTTCAGTGAAAATTGAAATTAGTCCATTTTCAAAATTTTTGACCAATTTAGTCTTTCATCTTTAAAAATGCCTGAATTTAGTTCTTTAAACCAATTTTTGTTAAGTTTATCTGACGTTCAATATAGTATTTGAATTATTTACATCGTTTAACACATTTTCGTTTTAATGTTAATTCAAATATTATCGTAAAATGCATTTAAAATGTCAAATAAAGAACAAAATTTGGTAAGAAGGACTAAATCCATATATTTCTAAAGATGAAAAATTAAATTGGTATAAAATTTCAAAGAAAAACTAATTTCAAAATTGACTGAAACTTTAGAGATAAAAACATATTTAACACAATATTTTAATATAACTTCAATATAAAATTTTATAAAAAATATTCATTAATGAAAAACTGTTTAGGTGGGTATAACCTTTAATTTCTATGGAATCATTTGTCCCAAAACAATGATTGAATCCAATGAGAACCAATTTGGTTAAACATTTGGAAATTGGGAAAGAAATGACATTTTGAGAATCGGATAATGCAGAATCTGAAGTGATGAAACTGTCATAGAATTTCAAAGCAATCACGAGAAAACATAAGAAAAAGCGATTTCTATGTCCAAACATTGCATAGGGTTTGTCTCCCTTAACACGTGTAATGGTAGTTACGGCCATGGTTTTGGCTCTTAGCAAACGGTTTCATTCATTCTCATTCTGCTTTTCACTCAGTACTGAACCAAAACCGCGACTACAATCCATGGTTTTCTTTCATGCACAGTTCATGTTTTATTCTTTGGTCCCTCATCTTTTACCTATTTACACCATTTTTATTACTTTTTTTTTCCTGTCTGACCATTGCATTTTGAATGATATTGCTAATGTACTTTCAAAATTAATAAGACTCAATTTAATGGTATATCACAATTAATTTATTGGAAAAAAATTGAAAATAATATATTTTTTGGTATCCATAGTATTGGTACCATTTGTACCAATAAGTACAAAATGAAAATAATATAAGAGAATAAAAATAAAATAAATTGTAATACATCCAGTAACATTAATTATTTATTTTTTATAATCATGTAGGAAAGTGTTTTTATAATAAAAATAATAATAAAATTAAAGTACTAATAAAATAATAGATAAATTAAATATATATTTTTTATTTTATCACTTTTTTCTTAAAAATAATTTTATCCTTTTCACATGTGCATACAAAAAAAAATAGTATGCATTGAATGATCTTTATTCAAAACTAAATTATAATGTCTTTTATAGGATTTTGGTTTTAGTTTTTTTTTTTTTAATTTTTAATCAGTTTTTTGTTAATTTTTTTTTTTTTTTTTTTTTTATTTTTTTTTTTATTTTTTTTTTTTTAATGTTTAATCAGTTTTTTGATAATTCATTATTCGATGTTATATTCAGTTTTATATATTTTGATGAATTTAATTAGACCAAATTAAAAAATGTCCGAATTTCATAATTTAATTGAAAGACTAAAATGAGATAAATTCAAATGAACATTATGGGTAGGAAAAAAACTTGTTTTAAAAAAATAAATAATACAATGAAAATTTTAAAGTAAGTTAATGAAAATAATAACATCAATGCACATAATGTTCAGAACATTAAATCTCATTAAATAAAGTAGAGGTATACCAATATTTGTTATAATAGCAAATATTACACCTTTAATAAGAAGATAAAATCATTATTTTAATAGTTATATCACGATATCTTATTTTATTTTCTTAATTTTGTTTTTTTGTAAAATCTGCATTCTAAGTTTATGATAGCACCCTTTACTATAGCAAATTGCAGAGTGAAACAGGCTATGGAGGGTGACATTCTAAGTTAAATTTTCATTATAAGTCGGAATTTTATATTATTGTTATATGAGGAATATTATCAGTATATTCTCAATAATCTATTAATTAATCCTATCATACTTAATTAACTATTATAAAGTAAAAAAAAAAAATCATAAATAGAACTATTTAATTGAGACTTATACAGTTTTCCTAATAAAGTTTAGTATATTAAAAAAATGCATTAAAAGGTGTTACAAAAATAATATTTGTATATATTTTACATTTTTTTTAATAACACTACACTTATTTAACTGCAAACAATAATATACATATTAATTATATAAATTAAATATACATAAATAGATATTTAATTTTAAGTTTCTATATATAAAAATTTATTGTTTTTTACATTAAATACTTTATAACACTTACCTTAATAGTTTTTTTAATGTTTTTTATACTATAAATTTTATTTTAATTATTAAATTCAATTAAATGTTACATAGATATATTTACTCTATTTCTGTTTAAGTATAAGTATAGGAGTTTTGGAAGTTTTCTTAAATTCAGTGTCAGAAGTACAGATAACATTAATTATATTTATTATTTACATTCATCTATTTCATTTAATTTATAGTTAATGTACATGCATACATACATTGATTGATTTATGATGAAAAACATTAGACAACACCTCATTTCTTACACATAATTTTGGTAATATCAAAAGTAGTCATGCTTAAAAAAGTAAAAAGAAAATAAAATGAAGAAACTTTTATTAAGTGATAAATATATGATTTGATGATTTTCCTTTCCTTTATGCATACATAACCATCCTCTGGTTTGAGAAGGAGGAAACAGCATCACCGTTCAATGCTTCTCTCTCTTTTGTTTCCCACCAATAAAAACCATATGGAAATGTGCACAATGTTTCTCGCGATAGTGTAGCTCCGCCATCTTCTGCAGCATTTATGATTTAGACACAAAGTTCCTAACTTTTCAGTTTTCTGAGTTTCTGGTAAGAATTTTATTGGTTCTGTGTATGATTGTCTAAATTTACTCTTTTGTGTGTTCTGATTGCGAAGATATGATCTTTTTGTAACATGTTTTGTGGGTGTTGACCTAACCACACTCTGGTTTGCATGTGTTCTCTTGAAATCTTTTCTTTTCGATGGTGGGTATCTGTTCATTGGATCTTGTCTTTGTTATTGTTCTATAAGGCTTTGTTTTTGAATCTATGTCTTATTTAGCATTTTCACAAATGAGAAATCTAATACTTGTGAGTACTCTGCCTCTCATTCTAACCTCTGAGCTGGTTTGACCTCACTGTTTACCCCATGTTCAATTTAAGACATTCGCACTTGTGATTTTGCTTTTGTTTTTGCGAGACAAGTCTAAGCAAGAATTTTGTTTTTTATTGTATCCATTGATTTAGATTCAGAAGTGAATCATCTTTTTTGGTGTGTGTTTTAAGATTGTTCCGCCAAATGAATCAGAGGGTTGTTTGATTCAAATTTAAAATTGTGTTGATTTCAAGATTGTACTTGTTTAGTGATCGGTAATTGTTATGACAATCTTGTACATGCATTGATACAATCTTGACATTTCCTTATGGATCTTGGCTAATCGAACAGACTAGGGAGGAATCTGGCTTGGTATGTGTGAGATATTCTTCATGCGTTTGGGATAAATAATGATTATTTTTTGACTTGGGTTGGATGATTGTAGATTGTAACAAGAGATTTTAAGTTTACAATTTGTTTTTTGGAAGCTGTGTAAATATTATCTTCATCACGGGAGTTGTATCTCAAATCAAGACTTTACTTAGATGGCCAACCATAAAGAAGTTCATGAATGAAGTGTCTGATAATTTTTTGAGATGAAATGAACTTGTTAACTTCCTGAAAGCTGGGTTTTACTACCGTTTTTCAGGAGTCGAACTTATTACTATCATTATTTTTGTGAAACTATGACCAACATACTACTGTCGTTATTTTGTGAAATTATGACCAAATTATACGTCACTGCTAGGAATGATTGATCTGAAGATCCTGTTTGGGTTGGTACTTGTGGTGGTTGCTTGAAATGGAACATTGAAGTAATGTGATTTACTTTCAAAGACTAAATTCAGTTTTTTTGTTATTGTTTTACCTCATTAGCAAATAATTGAATGTCCTCCTAAATCATTTCCACCTGCAAAAAGCTTCAATCCTACATCTTTTTAATATCCTTGAATCTGTACGTTCCTCTTTCATTCTAAATTATGTTAGAAAGTTCTGCTTGAGTGGTTTCCTTATATTTTCTTTGCATGTATAATAGATTTTGCAACAGAGATATGAGAGTAATTCCATTTGCCTTCATAAACACGGTATCTTTCAAGGATAGCATAGTGTAACTTTGCTGCTTTCATATTTATTTTAAATACTTGCTAATTTAAATTGCTTTTCCTTCCTGAGAAAATGCTTACTTGCTGATATTCACGCCTTATATTCACTTGTAGCCAATTGAATACATTTCTTTATGTTTTCTGGCTGCTCTGTATACATCCCTGACTTTGTTCATATTTAATATCAGACTAGGTTTTTATCTTGTAGATCTCAAGTTTAATAGTTATTTGAAAATTCCTTGTTGCTCTATAATATCATTTATAGTACCAACTTTTCCCCCTTGCTCTTGTCCCCTCCCTTTTATAAACAACCAAACAACTTACAAACTCTTATGATCTTGTAAGCTCTTTCATCTGTACTTAATTTTCTTTTAAATTTAACAAGGTAATTTTGGAATCACATATGCAGGCTTATCAATTTTGAAGAAGTTCTCTACTTTACCGAATTAGGTTCAGTGTAATTTATATTGCCATTGTTGTATCAGAAATTCTTCTGAACAATCCCGTAACGAAACATGACATTGTTGGCTAAGCTACGCTGTGTCACAATAGATGTTACCGGTACCCTGATGGCTTACAAAGGGGAGCTTGGTGACTATTATTGCATGGCAGCCAAAGCTGCAGGGCAGCCTTGCCCAGACTACAAACGTATGCACGAGGGCTTTAAGCTTGCATATAAGGACATGGCAAAGAACTATCCCTGTTTTGGGTATGCAGCCAAAATGCCAAACATCGTATGGTGGAAAACCTGTGTGCGAGATTCTTTTGTCAGGGTAAGACATCGGTAAAGTCATTACTTTGGTTGTATGATGTATTAAATGTCATAATATAATAGCTAAGTTTTTGGTATTTACATCGGTACACAAGGAAAGGTAGCGTATGTAGTTTGGTTCTAAATTTGTCTTCTGAAACAATTAATGCACTGAACTACGAAAGGTTTAAATCCAATCTTTATTGATGTGTTCAGCTTCATTTAAGCTACCAGAATTGAGCATTGAGTTACAAGCTCATAATATCTGCAATCCCACATGTGAAAATTCATGGAAAAAGTTTGTTTTCTGGCAGGCTGGATATGTTTATGATGAGGAGACATTTGAGAAAATCTTCAGACGCATATATGCATCCTTTGGTTCATCTGCCCCATATTCTGTCTTTCCAGACTCTCAACCATTTCTTAGATGGCTTCGTGAACAGGGTCTCAAAGTTGGTATTGTGAGCAATGCTGAGTATCGCTATCAAGATGTGATTCTTCCAGCTTTGGGATTAAACGAGGTTAGTTTCCTTTGTTTTGTCTAAAAGTTTGCTATGTCAGACTTGTAAATGACATCGAAAGATACGTTTAGAATTGTTTCGAAAACTACTTATATACTTAACCACAAGTGGCATAATTTCACATTCTTAAATTTCTGTGAGTGCCCTTGTTGGAAATAATAGTAGAGAATGGTTGAAATTGTTTAGAGCTATCAATGAAACTGATATTACTTAATGGGACAAGGTTTTTTTTTGGTTGTTGACATCATGATGGTCTTTTCAGATCTAAGACTTGCTAATCACTACAGGTCTTTTTGTTGTCTTGTACACCTACCCAAAGACAAGAATGTCTGATTGCTATGTATGATGATGTTTAATGATGCAGGGATCTGAGTGGGACTTTGGTGTGTTTTCTGGTCTTGAAGGCGTTGAGAAACCAAACCCAAAAATTTATGAGATTGCACTTGAGAGGTCTGGAAACATTGCACCTGAACAAACTTTGCATATTGGAGACAGCATACGGAAAGACTATGAGCCAGCTAAGAGCTTAGGGATGCATGCACTATTGGTGGACAGATTTAAGACTCCAGAAGCTGAGGAATGGAGGAAGTCTGGTGCAGTTGTTCTCCCTGATCTACTTGCAGTACAAAAATGGCTTTGTTCAGCTGAGTCAGATTGAGAGAGGCTCTAACTTTTCTGAACTAGTACTTCTGTTATCACCCCCTTCCCTAATGATAATACTATTTACTTTGTCTTGTGACATTCAACCAAATGCATGTGGCTGAATATTTCTCTAGAGCCATGCTTGAGAATCTAAAGGCTAAGAGTTAGATGTAGCTCAAACTCAAATGTAACTCTGCTATACCATATATTCATATGTTACATTCTCTTCCATAGGGTTCTGTGGTTTTCCCCGGTTACATGTATGGTAGAAGTTTGTAGGGAGAATGGTATATTTGGCCCTTAAAAGGACATATCAGATTTACTGTAGTATCTAAGAATATTAGTAAACTACCAAAACTCTGAAAATAGTTTCTGTATTTCATATTCTACATTCTTTCATGTATAAAAAAAGTGTTCTACACTATTCAAGAAAATGCAATCTAGTTTTAAGGGGTTAAATTATATTTTAATGGTAACACATAATGATTAAATTCATTGTGTCAAAGTTTTTCTGTTTATCTTTCTCAGTGACATGAATCTGTGAAGCAGGTATGCAATGGATTGTAGTAATCATGATGCCAAAGTTTTTCAGCTCTGATCGACTACACTCTTGACATTTTATATTTTTATTTTGGTTCATCGTGACAAATTTTGCTATTTTTTAGTACAAATAAACCCAAAACTAAAAGAAAATATCTCAGCAGACCCTTCAAATTTTATTTAACTCATTGGAAGCTTTTCCAGTTAATAGAAGGAAATCACTTCCCAGAACATGATTTCTGTGTTTAATATTTTTGCATCCCTCCTTCAAATTATATTTAAAACTTAATTTAAATTATATATTCAAAATTTAATTTAAATTATAATTTTAAAATGAATATTTTGAAAATTAAACTTTTGTACTCACTTAATATATAATTAATTTAAAATATATTTATAAAATAGTAAATAATGTACTATAATGTAATGAAATAAAAGTATTATTATTAATTTACAAGATTCTGTAAGAAAATAAAAACTATTATTTTTTCATATAAACCTTTTTTAGTTATGACAATTTGTTTACAGAAGTTGTTAATGGTTGTTTCTGCATTAAAGATTAAAGTGATGTAAAATTATTTAAAATTGATTTTTTAACTCAAAGTATATATTTGGTTTCCAAAATTAATTAAAGTGTAAGAAATTCATCTTGATAGTGAAGTCACTAATTATTATTTCTGTGTCAAATTAATTAAAGTGTAAGAAATTCATCTTGATAGTGAAGTCACTAATTATTATTTCTGTGTTGAATGATTGATTCCACGCTAATGCTAGAAATTGATTTTTGAGTGGTCAAATTTTAGTAATTATTAATTACCGTTGGGATTGAAAAATCGGCTGATATTCAATTATTGAGAAATTATATTCTGTTATAATTTTTTCCTTTAAAAAAATAGAAAAAAAGAAATTATTTAAGTAATTAATAAGATTAAAAATAACCAATAAAAAGTATATTTTTAATTGATTTCTTCATTTACAATGAATAAATTAAAAATAAACTAAATGTTTAGTTTCACTTTTAATATAAATTGGTGTTATTAATAATAAATAATATAAAATTTACCCTTGAATTTCGGGTGGTTCTTTTTTTATTAAAAATTTCAATTAGGTTATCAGATTTTTATTGGTTTCAACTGGGTTCTTATTTTTAGAATGTGCAATAATTATGTCATTCATACCAATTCATGGTATTTTTAATTTTTAATTTCTTTTAAAATTATCATGTGTCAAATTAGCATTATGTCACGTGGTAATTATAATATGATTTGACAGGAAAATGACCATTTGTTATCATTTGTACCATATCATTGACTTAATCTTAATTTAGCCATCGTATTTGTTATTGACTTAATCTCAATCTAATTTCAATTTTTATTAAAATAAACCAATTTCATCCTATTCAAATAACAAATTTAATTTTTATATAAATATTATATTGATATTTTTATTAAATTTAATAACATCGTTGATTCAAACAATGCCTTAAATAAGAGCAACTTTCTTTTTTTGGAATATGCATACTCACTTTTAGTTTTATTAGTATCACTCACTAAGACATTACATTAATAAATAAGACGCTAGTATTTTAACATTACTCTTTTTTTCTTTGTTATCATTCAATACTACTTCTCACTACTATTCACTTTCCCTTCTCCGTACAAATATAAAAGTTAATTTTTATTAAAATTATTTTATCTTTACAAAAATTGTGTTAAACAAACATTTTTTTTAATAAATAAAGGGTTGATGAAGATTTCAAGGTTGTAAAGAACAAGGAGTATCAACAAAAATGGAAGAGAAAATAAGGAATGACATATATAAAACACAATTATAACAAAAAGTAAAAATTAAATTAAAAGTTCTTGCTTTAGAATATTTTCGTTTTAAAGAGATTCGAGACAAAAGTAAAAAACGAATTAATTAGCCATAAAAATACTATAAATAATAATCATATTATCTCGTTGACATAAAAGTAAATGAGATAATAAACATTACAAAAATTAAACGGTCAATAAAACATAAATTCATAATAAAAACTCAATTAAAATACTTAAATTTACAAAAAAAGGTTTGAAACTTAATTAAACTTAAACATCATGCATTCTTTATAAAGAACCTTGAACACCTTAACTTGAAAAAAGTATGATATTTTAATGCAGTAAACAACCGGTACATTTTAGGATAGTTTTTCTGTATCCCTTATAGCTTTCTAATCCTATTTAAGATAAATAACAATAATCAGAAAATGTCCTTTATCTACCTCTGTTTTTGTTTTTTGTTTTTTGTTTACCACCGCTTGTTTTCTTTGCATTGCACCTCTTTGTGGCTCAGAGTAGAACTTCCAGCTCTCTGACGCGCTTGCCGCATGACTCAAAGGAGAGCTTCCACACTATACCATATTCAATAGATCATGTAGTATATAAAATGTGTATACTTATTTTCTCCACCACACTCTTACTGTTTTAGTTAGACAAACATTTATAACTATAATTTCCTTAGATTAAAACCATCTAAACAAGATTTTCCTTGGCAAAATCTCATAGTTTTCATAAAGCAAACACCACGTATATTCAATGTGAACAAATAGACAACACAATTTATCCAATAATGCACATGGAAATGGAAGGGATATGGGTTTATCTTTTGATGGTGTTGACTTGTGCAATGGACAGTGATTGATAATTCAGTGATAAGAAAAGAATGAATAGAATTTTCATATCAGTTAATGTATATGTCACTTATATGAGTCTATGTTAATGCTCTCTGAATTTAGAGATAAACAACAGTTAGTTCTAGATTAGGATGAAATTTGTGATAAATCATGGAATCTTCATGTTAGTCGGCACAGTGTGACGACAACTTCATTGTTTTTTCCAAAGACATCGTGCCTTCATTTCTAATTTGATAACAACGTGCCGAGAATTCCAACATGCTGACGCTTTTACTCTCAGTAAGAACAAAACTATGAAACCTATAAGGAAAGTCTTACATGCTCTATTTCAATTATTGGGAAGCAATTTAAACACTTGTTGGATATGTCTGTGTTTTATCTGCTGAAAAAGTCTCACACAAGGGTAAAAAAATGTCTACACTTTCAAGCTGTTTCTGAAGAAAGTTCAGTTTTTTTATTTTTCTGATAGATCACCATCATGTGATGTGGCCCTTCTGCTATTGAATGTACACCAAAAGACAAATGATGGAGAGTGAAATTTCCACATAAACCGACAAGAATTTAAGACATTTGGAAGGACTCAATCCCATGCTTCTAAATATCTTCTTAAACTTGTTTTCTTCCTTAGTCTCCCACCCAAATCAATAGCTTCAGAAAAAAAGAAAAAGAACAATATTTTGAATGGCTACTAGCTCAAGAGACAACGATGAGGCAGAACCTCAAAGAGGGTATTGGAGATGGAGCAAACAAGATTTCTTGCCAGAAGAGTCCTTCCAAAGCTGGAACAACTACGTTTCTGCGCTCTCACAAACATGGCTAAGGTTCAAAGATCGTCTTTTCAGCAGATCGGATGATGCCACTGAGACAGAAGAGCTCAAGAAACAAAGTGAGCATGACATGAAACGTTGCCTCAACTGGTGGGATCTCATATGGTTCGGTTTTGGTGCAGTGATTGGAGCA
>Ga0099822_1008842_pt1 | contig 12821 bp, 3 predicted proteins | sample CowpeawhiteBW_FD_76839 | JGI IMG/M metagenome (GOLD analysis project Ga0099822, IMG submission 76839) | Root nodule microbial communities of legume samples collected from California USA - Cow pea white BW | ecosystem: Host-associated > Plants > Roots > Nodule | place: USA: California | collected... | reverse complement strand
ATATATATATATATATATATATATATATATATATATATATATATATATATATATATATATAGAGAGAGAGAGAGAGAGAGAGAGAGAGAAGATACTTATTATTTTAGATTAAATAGTAAATATATTTTTTTAATTAAATTACGTGTCTAAAAATATAATTGTCTTAATTTGAAATATTATTTATCATCTAAATTATACTAATTAATATTTCTTTATATTAAACTAAATATGTTGTAAATTTAAAACTACCAAATTATTTTACTTGCATTTTGTAGTAAACATTAGTAGGTTGTTTTATGTATTTTTTATACTTACAAATCATTAAAAATACAAAAATTATTTTAAATAATCATGTAAGTAATAAGTATTTTTCTATTATTTATATGTAAGTGCGAAACCAAACTAAACTTGAGTATAAATTTATTTTGGTATTTATTTAGGTAATTTTCTATATGATTTTAATTTTTCTAAAATGAAATATCTTGTACCCTGTTAATTTTGTATAATATATGTTTTGGATATAATTTTTAAACTTTTATGATCATTTTAAATATTATATATATATATATATATATATATATTTATATATATATCAACTAACTATCATTGTTGAGATTATTGCCTTATTTTTTTATACATTTGGGTATATTTTATGTGCTTCTCTATTAAATGTTAAATAAAATGATAACATCTAGAAACAATAAATTGATCATGTTTAAGTAGGTTACTATTCGTAACAAGCATATTGTATTGTCCAAATAAGAAAAGACTTTTATAACCAGAATATGAGGGATTGAATTGACTAGAAACCATCTCATAAACATGTTTCATGGTATGGCATGGGAATAACATTTCCAACATCTTTTATTACCAATGTGCCAAGATTGATTCTCTAAAATGATTAAATTTACTTATTTTATGTTTGACCATGAACCAATAATAGAATTGTATCCACCACTCTTATTTATGCCCCAAGATTTGAGGATATTCTTGTTATCTTTATTTTTACCCTGTCAACTAGAGGTCGTAAATACTACCAACGAGGTTTACCTTCAAATAGAGGTACACTAAATTAAACAAAATCATTATTCAATGCTTATATATATTTGAAATTATTATTTGCTAGAATGATCCAGCTGAATAATTCAGTGCATGTGTACTTTTAACTAATCAAAATTACACTTGTTATTTAAAATTCTATATTTTAACTACATAATTCTTAAAAATAATTTCCTTTTATGTTTTATTTGAACATCACCTACAATATATAATGTTAGGCATGAGAACTTTGCCTTTGTAATATCATATACCGGATTGTGTAAGGTGTGATTCGATAGAAATTATGGAACTTACGTTATGACATGACAGAGCACCTGATAGCATAGTTTGTATTGCTAGAATGTGAGAATCATGTTTACAAGAATAAAATGTTTATTACTAGAGTTTATGAAGATATTTTATGAATATCAGGAGGGTTAGAGTAATGTCTCATTTGAAACAATATGTGATTATGACCCGATAAAAAAAAGACGTGATTTTGGGTTTTTTTATAGCTAATTGAACATTATTTAAGAAGCACCATACATGTATATTGTACAATTTACATAGCAAGTTACCAATAACATGTATGTTTTACATTCATGTAGTTCTTAATGTTTTTCCTTTTATAGATCTCATGTTTAGAAGAACACCACATTGTTGAGATTAAGCAATGAATATGTAAGGGTTAATATTGACCCTTTGTGGAATATTATTTTATGGGTGGCAGGTTTTCACCCTTCTTATTTACTAAAAGAGTTAGTTTGATAATCATTTTGTTGGAAATTAGTGAAACCATGTGAAAAATTAAGTCGTTACTGTTTTTGCTCACGTAAAGTTATAAAGTTGCCTTAATTTTCATTTATTTTCTCAAATATTTTGATTAGTCACTCTATAGAATTGTAGTCTACTTTTTTCCAAGTGATGGATATTGATCTAGCAAAACCTTATCACAAGTTGCCAAAATTCCTTTGTAAAGATCTATCAAATAGAGGAATTTGTATCACATATTCAAACTATAAATTGTATGTATTATGGGCCAACAACTAATTATAAACTCTAGTATAACATTGTCCACAACATCAAGTTTGCAGTAAGAATATATTTAATGTTTATATCTTTTTACCTTGGTTTTAGAAATCTTAATATAAATTCCTTATTCTATTATATATATTTCTTTGTTTGGTCTTAGTTTCATTTTATAAAAGTTTATCACATCCCTTCTATAAACAACATTTAAAACTAAGGTAATGCAATATCATCCTGATTAGAACCAGCATAATAAAGAGGCTTATGAGGCTAAGTTCAAAGACATAGCTTGTTCATATGCAACAATAAAAACCGAAAGAAAAAACCAAAATTTGTAATTACCCAACTCTGCACAATAACCCATATGAGGTATTCGAGTTAATCATCAAAACATTTAAAATTTTATTATAGCTCAAATTGTGTCATATTATGATATACTATTCTCTACCTCGATCTTTTCTCCCTGAGGAGGGTTTTGACTGAGTAGATTTTAACAAGGCACCAATCAAATATACCATTATATTATTTCATCATTATTTGTTATTGTAATTTAAGCTAAGATGAAGGAAGTTTCATGATTTAAGCTCTATCGAGGTATACCCAGTCAAGGGGGAATTTTACCTTAAGATCCCTACATAACACATCCCCGACCAAGGAAGTTTCATATAATGAGATGATCCTTCTCGAGGAGATAAACATGCATACCAGTGAAACTCATGACAGTGCAAGTGCAATGAATTGGAAAAGGGAGAAGACATATTATATACCTAGAAAAAAGAACATTTCATTCATTACAAGTTTATCAACATGAGTAATTGTTATAATGTTCGCGAGAATGTCATCAATTGACATCAATATCCCCTCATAAACATTTTTATCAATGTCAAAATGGAATCATCAACAAGAATCCTGAAAAAATAAGATGCTCAATAGAGTACCTTGCTGAAACCTACCTATCGAGGTTGTTAATCTGTCCAAGCTCTACCAACTAAGGTGAAGTTACATCCTATCAACTGAGGTAGTGAATCAGTTCGAGCTCTACCAACCAATGTGGAGATACGCATTATGAAAAGTGTCTAGAATACCTAAATTTCCATATGATATTGGCCCTTATAATGCATGAATTGTTCATACTTTAGAAGTAAAATACCAACTTTAGCTTGAAGTAACAAAATGAGGTATGGAGAATTATAAATTAGTGAGTTTAACAGTTTTTTTATGTATTTTAGTAAATTTGAAGGAAAATAGCACAAATGTAGTTGAGCGACAATTATTGGCGTTGAGCATTGAAAGCAACAAAGAAAGAAAATGAATTTTGGCCTGGCACAAATATGGTGTCAAGCCACACAAGAAAACCCTTTGCAAAGGGAAACCTGAAGCACCAAAGAAAGGGGCTAAGCTACCAAAGAAACCCTCCAAAGAAGGAAAACTCAAGTGTTGATCACCAGAACAAAGGGTTGAGCTACAAAGAAAACCCACTTTGGAAGATACCCCAGCTATTGAGCACTACAAAATGAAGTTAAGCATCACCTAAGATTTTCTATAAAAATAAGGCCTTGTCTCTAATTTTATCATCTCATTCTTAGCTTCTTTAGGTGCTCTCTTTATAACAAAATAAAATATCTTAGTGAGAGTCATAAGAGAAGAATAACAAACTCTTTTAGCTTAACTTTCCTTATCATTATGAGTAGCTCTTGTGAGTAGGTTGGATGTAATTGATTATAATTCTATGTATTACTACCTTTTTAAATGTATGCTTTTATTCAACTTTTTTTTATTTGATTTATGTTTATTGCTTAGATGAATTGCTAACTCATCTTATTTCACTAGTTTGAATTGAGTTGGAAGACTGGTCTAAAATTGTGATCCAATCAAACCATCTCATTCTTGTTAGAGGCTAGTACATGCTCTAAAGCTTGGGTTGGATATAAAGTCATGCACTTAAGGCAATAATTCATTCAACCAGGAGTGAAGGAATCACACTGGGTATAAAGTCTTTAGGTTCTAGGTTCCAAGAATGGGTTTAGATCCACCTTAGAAGGACAATAAATGAATGACTTACTAAATATAAAAGATAATTGGCAGTAGAAGAAAAGGGGATAAAATACAACTTCAACATATATTTATCATCATATTTCCAAATCTTAATTTAATATTACTTTTATGATCAACACAACTTCAACAAACATTGTTCATTGAATGTAGCAATAAATATTGGACAATCTTAGCAAATGTTTATGGATACAACACTTGTTTAATACTACTAAACACCTAGTACACTTGTTGGAGTTGCTGCTACTCTAGCATATCATCACACTACCAACCAAGGTAGAAAAATTGATTTAAGTTTGCTTAAATGATTGAACAATGTTGAGGATACCTCGGCTTTAAAAAGACATGGTTGAATAATGTGATTACATCACCCTCCCAACCAAAGTTGGAAATGCAATTCAAAGTTGTTCGAAAAATCAAAAACCACAAATGAATGGTCAAAAGTGTGGTAAACACCACAACCAAGGATAATTCAAAAGTGTATAGACACACTCAAACTCAACTATACCGAAGCTAGACTTACAAGCTTGTTTGCTCACCTTGTAGAGCTCTAAACTTGGGGGGCTTATGTACTTCCCCTTCATTTGAACTGGAGAATAATATTAAATAAATATAAATATTCTCATAACATCATGCAATATGTACATATTATTCTCGTAATAAATATGACACCATTATAAATATAATTATGAGCATAATATGCCACAAATCTCATTAAATCTGATAATTGACACACATATGAAAATAATAAATCAAATAGTGGATATTCCGCCAGTTAATTTTATTTGACAATCAATTGTCACCTTTACATTTTTTGTCCAGATCTTCCTATAAATATAATGCATTCTCATAGGGAGTACACACTCAATTTCTCTTATACGTACTCACTTTATATATTCTTATGTTTTATGATCTTACTGGCTTGAGCATCGGAGAATCTTTTGTAGGTGGCTCTCCCTCTTATTTGATCAATGATAAACCTTTCCACGTTATTTAGAAGGACCCATGCTCTTTTCCGGTAAGAACAAAATCCAATCACACCAACTATACAAATTTGTATATACAAAGGATATCATATAAACAATCATAGATTTGCTAACTAAAAGAGGGTAACCTTTCAAGACATAGATATGTTTAAGAATTCTCTATTAGGTTGTTAGCGAACAAAATATTTTTCCTTTTAACAAAGTAGGACTTAAGGGTTATTTGAATATTACGAGAGCATTAAAAGTGTCATCGTACTTGTTGCCAATCTTTCCTCTTCAAGCGATCTTTAGTATATAAATGTTGAAAAGAAAAAGTAGTGAAGAATCCCTTTCTAGTTGTTGTGAGAGATGGAGAAGATCTTCTTCTTCAGGTTGTGTATGTCCACATATAAATGTATAAATGTATTAAATGTTATTCATGCAACGTTAATTTCATATTTCTTTTTGAAGCAACATTTTGATACATGACATAACTTATCTATTTTAGGTCAGATATCTTTTTTTCCGGAATAAAGTAAAGTGTAAAACTTGTCAAGGATAATGGTCTTCACATAACTAAACATTATGCTTGTTCAAAAAGGTTGTTGATATGGGACAATCTTAGTGTATTCTTTAAGATATTTTTCATGTTTACACATAATGTACAAAATAAGAGGAGTGGGTTGTAACACATAAAAAACTACAACTTAGTAGGCTAAAATTTCTCAGTATTCTCTTTCAATGAAATGTAATTCAGGTGAATACCAACTAAAATAAAATATATTTCAATTAAATAATTAGAAAACAACAATTAGATTGATTTTTAAAATGGATTTAATGAGACCCAAAATCTTATTAAAATTTCTTTAGTGATATGTTATACTTTAGTGTGTTAGTCAATGTACATAATGTTATGCTCCTATAAAAAAAGTAATTTGAGTGCCTTTGAGAATTAATTTCATGAAAAAATGAGAAAAATATCTATCCTAAATCTATTAATAAAACTGATAAAAATAGGAGAAACTAGCCAAATTAGAAGTTCCTTTGTAGAAAAGTGGATTTCATGCACTGAATAATAAAACATGTGTATCTTAAGTCTTTAACAAAGCTTAGTAAAAGTATAGAAACTAGTATATTTGAAAGTCCGTTTGTATGAAATTGGGTGTGTTGGGTAGTAGTATATCTATTTATGTTTAAAGAAATTCTAAGATTATTTTTTTCAATACACCATTTTATAGATTAGGCAATATTATGCAACAATTCAAAAATCATTGTCTAAAAATAATAAGAATAAACCACAGCTTTTTATTGTTGGTTATATATTGAGTTTTTTTTTAACCCATAATGTATAGCAAAAACGTTGCCTATCTATTTGAAACAATGTGTTAGAAAATATAAATAGTTATAGGCAACAATTATTAAAATGTGGACACTTTAGACCACATTCTCTTACAACTTGACATGACATTTTCTAAGTGGTTTTGAAATATCGAAAATGAGAAAATGAAAAAATGGGAAGGCACTTCAAGTTAGAAAGTTGTCAAAATTTAGTTGTTAAAAAATCATTTTTCTTTTTAAATTGTAGTTAGTTTAGATTGTGTATTTAAAAGTGTAATTAGACCATGAATTTAAAATTGTGAGTAATTTAACTTTAAATATTTCATATTACCATGGTGTGACCCAATAATTGAATTGTTGATCAATTGTTACATGATTGAGGCTAAGTGAGTTAAATCACTATCAAATAGTGATACTTGGACTACTATGTTAAATAAAAAGAGTTGCACTTTGATCATTAGTTATGGTTTTTGACTTAATGGTAAACAATTAACTCAACAATTGATATTATAGTCAAGGTCACGAATTTGATTTCCAAAGGAGCAATTGCTCAGACAAAGATTGTTGCGATTATAACATTGAAAAACGATTTGATGACTTATGAATCTTACCACGTTTTTTACCACCTAACGTGGTAATGCGTTTTGTATTTTTTTTTTCAATTTACATTTAAGTGGTACACTATGTCAAAAGAAATTTAAAAGTGATAGATGCGCGTGAGGAAGAATCTCATTCTCTTCCCCCCCCCCCCATTCTGACAAACATAAGCCTTCTTCCATGTACTGATTTTTCAATTGCTATTGTCGAACTCCCATTCTCTCACCCTTCAAAATTATCATTGTGTTACCCCCATTCTCACCCCATTTGTCCTTTTCGAACCTTATTCGTGTGCACCCACCAAGCTTCACAACAACCCCTTGTTCCTATGCCATTATTGACCCCTGAAGCTTCCATTTTGGAAACCCAACCCAATTTGTTTTCACCCACGAAGCCTTGCATGAAATTGCGTGTTTGTAGATGTTTTATTTCAATTTTCCCTAACTTTAAGTTGAAAACCCTTCTTCTCCTCTCCTCTGAACTTTGCAACCCATAATCTTAACGGTTCAAAATTGGTGTGAAGTTTGCAAGCCCTAAATGGGTGGACCCCAGTTGTGTGCCACAATACCACAACCCATCCACGTTTTAGATGTATTCAAACGTAAATAGGTTTTTTTGTAAAGCACTTTATAATTGGATTTTGTAATGAAAGTTAACTATGAAGTAGTGCACTTTTGAATACATTGTGTTGTTAACCATTTTTTACTTTGATGGTAGAATTACAGTTGTAAGTTAATTTCATATATTTGTTAGGGAGAGAAGTGTGTTTCTTGCTGCACTTTCCAATTATGTGAACTGTTATTATGTGCGAAAACTCCTTCGTGAGTTACAAGTTATTTGCCTTTGAGTTGCAAGTTATTTTTACAAAACTTGGAAATAAGTTTTTCCCATATGCACTTACATCTAGTTATGAAGTAGTGGAATGGGGTTTGGTCACGATGTGTAGAGTTGAGGTCCACCTTTCTCATGCGCTTCCAAAATTTGTCAATTTTATTTTATGCAAAGAATTATTCGTGGGTAACAATTTAATTCTTCTTGGGTAGCAAGTTAACTTTATAAATGACGCATGGTAGTTTTTCCTAAAATGAAGTTCAACCTAGTTTAGTAGAAGTGGGATGGGTTGTGGTGTTGTTGTGCATAGCTGGGCTCCACCCATTTGGTAAGGGAGGAAATTGTGTTTTCTTATGAACTTCCAAAAGCTGTCAATTTTATATTATGCAAAAACTCCTTCGTAGGTAACAACTTAATTGCTCTTGGATAACAACTTAACTGTAAAAATCACACAGGCTATTTTTCCCAAAATGAAGTTCAACCTGCTCTAGTAGAAGTGGGATGGGTTGTGATGGTGTTGTGCACAACTAGGGTCTACCTATTTAATAAGGGAGGAAATTGTGTTTTGTTATGCACTTCCAATATGTCAATTTTATTTTATGCAAAAAAATCCTTCGTGGGTAACAATTTAATTGTTCCTGGGTAGCAAGTTAACTTTAAAAATCACGTAGGCTACTTTTTCATAAAATGAAGTTTAACCTGGTTTAGTAGAAGTTGGATGGGTTGTGGAGTTGTTGTGCATGGCTGGGGTGCATCCATTTAGTAAGGGAGGAAATTGTGTTTTCTCATGTACTTCCAATATTTGCCAATTTTATTTTATGCAAAAAATCCTTCATGGGTAACAATTTAGTTGCTCTTAGGTAGCAAGTTAACTTTAAAAATTACGCAGGCTACTTTTTCCTAAAATGAAGTTCAACATGATTTAGTAAAAGTCAAATGGGTTGTGGTGTTGTTGTGCACAGCTGGGTCCACCTATTTAGTAAGGGAGAATATTGTGTTTTGTCATGCATTTCCAATATGTCAATTTTATTTTATTCAAAAACTCCATCGTGGGTAACAATTTAATTGTTCATAGGTAGCAAGTTAACTTTAAAAATCACGCAGGCTATTTTTTCCCAAAATGAAGTTCAACCTGATTTAGTAGAAGTGGGATTGGTTGTGGTGTTGTTGTGCACAACTAGGGTCCACCCATTTGGTAAGGGAGAAAATTGTGTTTTCCCATGCACTTTCAATATATGTCAATTTTATTTTATGCAAAAAATCATTCGTTGGTAACAATTTAATTGTTGTTGGGTAACAAGTTAACTTTAAAATTCACGCAGACTACTTTTTTTCCAAAATGAAGTTCAACCTCGTTTAGTAGAAGTGGGATGGGTTGTGATGTTTCTATGCATAGCTGGGGTCCACCCATAAGGGAGGAAATTGTGCTTTCTCATGCACTTTCAATATCCGTCAATTTTATTTTATGAAAAAAAATTATTCATGGGTAACAATTTAATTGTTCCTGGGTTGCAGTTAACTCTACTTTTTCTCAAAATAAAGTTCCACCTGGTTTAGTAGAAGTTGGATTGGTTGTGGTGTTGCTTTGCAGACCTAGGGGTCCACCCAGTTAGTAAGTGAGGAAATTGTGTTTTCTCATGCACTTTCAATATCTATCAATTTTATTTTATGCAAAAAATCCTTCACAGGCTACTTAGGTATCAAGTTAACTTTAAAAATTACACAGGCTACTTTCTCCCTTAATGGAAGCTTTAGGGGTTCACAATGGCAGAGGAACAAGGGGTTGCTATGAAGCTTGGTGGGTGCACACGAATGGAGTTTGAAAAGGACAAATGGGGTGAGAGAATAGGGGTAACACAATGAGAATTTTTTAGGGTGAGAGAATGGGGGTTCGACAATGGCAATTGAAAAATCAATACAAGCAATAAGACTTTTGTTTGGCAGAATGAGGGGAAGAGAATGAGATTCTTCCCCACGCGCATCTACCACTTTTAAATTTCCTTTAACATAGTGTACCACTTAAACCTAAATTGAAAAAACAAATGCAAAATTCACTACCACGTTAGGTGGTAAGAAAAGGGGTAAGATTCGGGAGTCATCAAATCGTTTTCCTTTCATCCAGTAATATTGGAAGAGAGACTACTCTGCTCCTAATGTGTAGGAGTAATTTATTGATCAAGTAAAACAAGTCTAAACATTAAAAGATCAATATTAAAATAAGACAAGTTATGTTATTAGCTGGAAGGATTGAGAAGTACAAGAAAATAGGAGGATAATGATATGTTTGTATTCTTCTATGTTATCATATATATGCGTAGGGAATGTCCTTAAATTAGAGTTTGATAATAATTATATTTTAATATTTTGTTAGATAATAAATTTTAGATAACTAAGTATATCAAAACTTTTAAATATTAGAACATATCAAAGACATGAACCTATTAGGAATAGAGATGCTTCAGTCCCTAATCCTTGTTAGATTTATTATTACTTGAGACTAGTAAAGAATGAATTTTAGTAATAATTAATCATTAAAATTACAAATAATTTGAATATATTATTTTAACTAGAAATTATTAATTAAAATTCACCACCAATAAGTAAGTAAATTGTGAATTTTCACCCAACCATCCATATAGTATAAGAAAACAAATATTTGCAAGGAAGCTTGGGTTTTGAGAGAAAAAACGGGCATCCTACACTTTTACATAAGTGGTTCAACATTGAGTCTGAGTTGTTTATTATAGTATTTTAAAAAAGTGAAGCAAAAACAAGTTGTGGAATCTTCAAAATTGTCTTTCTCAATAACCATATTATTGACTTGAGATGAGTGGAGGAGTGATTGCCACTTGCCATGCCTCATTATTTGGATTCCTTTTGTAAAACCATCATAACTTTCTACAACCATGTGTTTCTCACAAACCTCCATAGCAAAATATTCTTCAACCAATATATTCAGAATCAAGCAGACAACTAATCATGCTCTCTCATCTTCTAAGGATCAATTTCCTTATAATTAGTAGTTTAGCCACTCTCACTAACCTTACAATTTCTCTAACTCATTAAACTATAATTACACTCAACTCATTAATTAATCCTAGTTACATGTTTACATCCACAACTGTCATCATCTATGCTTTTGTTTTATGCATATCTTACTTTCAAAAGACACTCTTATATAAAATATTCTCCAAATACATCTTAGTCTACTTCTTAAGATAGCATCAAAAAGACATCCAAAATCTATTATTACGAGATTTATTGTTTGTCAGACTTATAATGCTACATGCTCTCATGTCACTATCAAATCGTCTATTAATGTCTAGTGTTTCACGTTCGACTTGTATAAACCTTAGAGTGAGGGGTATGTTGGAGTTTCTGGATTTATTAGAAATAAGACAGATTTATACTATATAAATGGACGCAAACCTCATTTTGTAATCCGATTTTATAGGTTTAAAATCCACTTATTAAGATACAGTGAAATATGGATAAATTTACATCAAAAACACACACTTGCACACAGATGAATCTAACCAACAATTACAACACAAAAACCCTACACTATACAATATAGCAAACAACTAATCATACTTCTCCCTCCACAAGTACACAAGAAAGAAGAGCCAGGAAGTGGCCAACGCAATGTCCCCAACAGCATGTCTAGGCCAGTCATGGGCAAGATCTTCAAGCTTTCTCCCAAAGTAGAATCTCCAAACTGCCATAGATATGTGAAGAAACACACACCCTTTGGCAAAAAAACTCTGGAACTCCCAGTCCTTAACACAAGCAACCATGAACACAAGAAACCCAATTGTGAACAGCAACAAGCCAGAGAAGGAATCTGAGGTCTGAATCAGTAACTGATCATGGGGTGTTGACCCTTGAAGCTTGCTTGCTGTCTTTGGTCCATGCCCCAGCACACAAATCTCTTTGGAATAAAACACCATAAGGACTCCACAGGTCAAAGCTATTGCAGAATGCAGAACACATATTAGGAAAAAGCAAGAAGAACCCATTGCTCCAAATTCCAAAAAACCTTACTTTTTTCACACTCAACTCAGCTTCTTCCACAGTAAAGGGAGTTTGAAATCTCAAGCTCTAGTTACTTCACTTACCAGTAGTACAGTAACAGTGATAACAACAACAGAACCAAACCTGTGACATGACCAATTTTGATTCTAGTTTGAAGCATGCTAACTTTTTTATCATCACCCTTTAGAATTTCAACCATAACAAATCAGAAGCAGCAACGGATCACAACTTAGTCTACTCAACTTGCAGAAATAGCATCAAAAAGGATGCTGAAGTTCAGCTTGATCACAACTTGTTGACAGATTTCAGCAAACCAGTTTCAATTTGGTACATAAAGGCTGAGAGGACTCACATAGAGAGGGAGAGGAGATTAAATTTTGAGATTGAGTAGAGAAAGAGCTTGATGAACGAAAGTTGATTGCTATGTTACCATAAATGGCTCATAAATTGGATCCATATTTCATGCAGATATCGCCATGGTTTTCTGGTGACCTCCTTTCTTGTTTGTTGTTCTGCTAGGCAATTAATTGAATGGTTGGTGGGTCATAGAAATGGGTGTACATGAGATTATTCAGAAGATGTTGTCGTTATATTTGGCATTTTCAAACTTGTAGGCCACCACATTTGTATATTTGTCAAAATACTAAAGGGGCTTTCATTGTAGACATCATTCATGATTTTGTACTTATTTAATCTTAAGGATAAGTATGCCAGAAATCTATGATCTGCCACCCGAATTCCAAGTTTTTTTTTTTTTTTTTCGTGTGTGTGGCAGTGTGTGAGAAATTTTTTTTTTATTTTTTTTTCCTTTTTATTTTTTCCCGCAACTTCTTTTATTTTTATTTCCCCTAATTAAAAAAAAAAAAAAATTAAAAAAAAAATTTCTCACACACTGCCCCCCCCCCCAAAAAAAAAAAAAAAACTTGGAATTCGGGT
>Ga0099822_1008836_pt1 | contig 12829 bp, 3 predicted proteins | sample CowpeawhiteBW_FD_76839 | JGI IMG/M metagenome (GOLD analysis project Ga0099822, IMG submission 76839) | Root nodule microbial communities of legume samples collected from California USA - Cow pea white BW | ecosystem: Host-associated > Plants > Roots > Nodule | place: USA: California | collected... | reverse complement strand
TATATATATATATATATATATATATATATATATATATATATATATATATATATATATATATATATATAAAAAATTTTATATATGTTTTGTATATATATAGTATTTTTTTATTTGTGTGTGTGTTTTTTTTTTTTATTATTTTTATATATATATATATATATATATATATATATATATATATATATATATATATATATATATATATATAAGGGAAAAAATTATTGTATGTGGTGAGTATCAATAGTATTTGTTGTTAGGTGAGAGTGCTTTTGTTTCAGCTCCTCATGAAAAGAAAAAGAGAGAAAAATAGAAAAAGAATACTTCATTCAAACCAAAAATAGTCAATATGATGTTCTTATAATTTTTCATTCTTTTAATCCATTTTAGTATATACTTTTTTTTTTACTTTATGTGTTTGTATTTCAATCTTTATTATCCTGTTCTAACATTTTAGAAAAAAGAAATTTATATCCTGTATTGGATTGTAATTTTATCTATGTCTCGTGTTAACTTGGGGATTTCACTATTTAATATGTTTTTGAAAATAAAAATTAAATAAAGTTACACATAAGTAAAAAATAAAAGATTAAAATTAGGCGAAAAGAATTTTATACGCCAAATTACAGGTAATTAGAAAAGTAAAGAACTAAACTTGTAAAAAAAATAAATTTTATTATTGAATGTCTCAGGTCGACTAAAACTAAAATAAAGTAATTTCATAATATATAAATAAGGTGTAAATCTCATTTTAGTAAATTTGATAAGATTAAATTAGACTTAAAAGTTTATCATTTTAGTTTTGTCAAATATAGATAAACATTATAACTAAACCTAGACATTAAATTACTAAATTTTGATTTTCAATTAAAAATATAGAAAGGGAGACAAGATAAAGGGAAATATCTGAGTGATTTATAAACAAAACCTAGAAATCGTTTTCAGTGGGAAATTTGATTGTCACGTCTCTAATATTTTTCTTCATATATAATTCCCACATTCTTCACATATGATATCATCACATTTTGTAGAATATAATATTTTTTAATTTTGTCTCATTATATATATAATTTGGAAACCAATTCTACTTTTTCCCTTTTTTTTATTACAAACCCAGAGGCCGGAAAGTTTGTATAATTTAAAATGTGATTAAAATAATTGAAAGTGGCTCATTTTCTCACTTTCTAGCCTCACATCAAACTTTTTGATATTCAAATATTTTATTTCTTTCCATTAAAGAATGTTAAGTGAAATTGTTTATTAAGTCGTTACATCACTTTGTGAATTCATTTCTTCACATGATCCTTCTTTGAAATTTCATATCCAATTATTCCACATTACTTATTCAAGTGAATGGACAAATATTTGTATAAATATATGAGATTTATGTATAAATAGAAAGAAATCCTGCTAAGAGTAATGTACAATAAAGCTAGTGAATCATTATTGTTTTTTTTTTTATTTTAAAATAAAAATTGTTTAGTAATATTAAAAATTGATATGACTTATTTTATTCTAATTTAATTTTTTGTTAACTTTAGGGTAAAATAAAATACGTAGTGTTTATTTTCGTTTTTATAATCACTAAAAAGTGTCTTTATACCAAGTGGTCAATTTAAATATTACTTTATAAAATAAAAAATTATTGATTACTAAAATAATCATTATTATAAATAAAAAAATTATAATTAGTTACTTATTAGTTAGAGACTAATTTAGAAATCATTTCTTTAATGACATAAACTATGGTAGCTAATATTTTGATGACTAATTTATTTTGGTAACTATATTTTAAAAACCAATTTAGAAACTAATTATAACTTTTATTGATAATAGTGATTATTTTAGTAATCAATAATTTATTCTCTTTTTTTCAAATTAGTATCTAAATTAGTTATTATAGTGATTATCAACATTTGGTCACTAAAATTGGTTGTTAATGAAATATTTTCTTATAGTGTATAATAACCAAAATTTATGAAGTTTTTGAAGTTTTAATACAAAAATAACAATTCTACTTAAATTTTAGTCATATTTTTTAATTAGATCGTTAAACAATTGATAAATAATGTTAACGTTTATAAAAATGTAAATCTCATCTAATAATATAAAATTACTAAATAAAATGTTAAATATTGATAAGACGAATATATATATATATATATATATAATACGATTATAGATATCTAAAATAATTTTCAAACAACTAAACTTCTATATATACAATTAGGGAAAACCTAAGCACTACTCCACATTCTCATTACTCTCCACTAGAGAATCTATCACCACCTGTATCCTCCTCTACTCACACAATTAAGTAATCATCGCAAAAAAGATGAACAAAACGAAGGTCAGATAAAACATACAATAGGGTAAGCTAGTATACAAAAGAAATATTCGTATATAATTAAAAATCATGCCAAAAACTCATAAAACATGGTATAAAACATATATTTATGTATATAATCACACAAGTAGTTAACACTAAACTCAATCATCTGAATACATGCACTTGACATATTAATGGTGTGCACTTGTGGTAATGGTTCCCAAACTCTGCTACAGAACTTGGCCTCAAGGAGTTATCAACCAATCACACACATGATAAATTGCTACTAGGACCAAAAAAATCTAATGACTAGGACCTCATGCAACTTTTACCGCATAACTTATTCCATTCTACTTGAGTGTGAATAGTTATTAGAGTATAAGATACATCTATATTGAATCCATATGTCAATGCATACACTACAATTATCACCACACATAACTTCTTTTTGAATTCCTTTAATACCATCATACATGCTCACCAAAGTATATTCACTTCAATCAATAATAATGAAAACCATAAAATAAACTTCACATCAATCACAAAACATTAAAAAATAACCAAACAGGAAAAACATGTAAAACATGACATTTGACGTTCAACACCATTTACCTCACAAAAATTGATACTTAATACTAAAATTTTAGCGTTCAACTCTCTGAGACCAAACTACTTCCATACCTCCAGTAAATACTGACGCTCAACGCTACCTAGATCCTGACAACCTTTAAAAGATACTTCTAAAAATAAAAGAAAAATATTTTAAATTGTTCTTTATCTTAAATATTAAATATGTTATGTATGAGTATTAAATCGACCTTTAATTATGTGAGACTGAAGTGGAGATCTATCATCTTGATGATGATAAGTCACTGCTCTTAATATCTGAGAGTATATATTATTTAGAGAAAGTAAATTATGAAAATTGTTTTGAATGAAATTGTATGCTAGCAAATTGGTACACTTTGGGAATGATTGGCACATAAAATAAAACAAAAACCATATCTGGATAAGACTGATTGAAGCCTTGAAATGCGTGCACGCATAGCCAACAACAACGATAATAATAATAAGTTTGTCAAAAGTTCATGTTCATGTTGCCAAAGTCTCATTTTCCTAAACCACCTGTGACAATTTTTCTTTTCGATTTTTGGTCTTCTGATAGAGATATCAACTCTTATTATTATGTTATGGCCTTTCATTCTTTATTATATATTTTTTTTCTCTTTCATCTCTTATCTTTCTTCCTATCATTTCAATTCCACAAAAATAAAAGTAGACGTTGATATTTCCCCTCCCATGAAATCAATTCCTAAATATACATTTTACGTCATAAAGCATAATCATTTATGTTGTTTTAAGCCTTTTCACTCCATCCAAATTTTAGGATGATGTCATTTGATTTCATCTTAACTTTATTACTAAATCATCCTTCCTTTGCGTAACCTTTGAAAATCAATCAATCCAACATTCATCATAAAGTGCATTCCTATTTTAATTATAAAATGCAATTTCCTTATGTTATTTCTCCAAATATTTTACGTCACATAAAATTTGAAAAATAATAATTGGAACAATGTTAAACGAATTAATGTAAGTATTTTGTGTGATTTTTTTTTTCTTTAAGAAAGATGTAGGTTAATTAATGCACGAATGAATTGTGAACGAGTTCATATAAGATTTAGGACATTACTTATACTTTTATTTAGTGTGAGACTTCTAATTCTCACATCTCATACTACTAAATAGTGGAAAAATTTGCTTATGATAGAGGCGAGCTACGACTCTCCAAGAGTTTTTCAATTTTATTTTTTATATATTTTTTAAAATTATATTTATATATTAATATTATATATATATATATATATATATATATAAAATAAAGATAAAATAAAATTTAACTTAAAGGACATTGATTGATAAAGAAATTTTGATTTTGATTTTAAATTTGTTTTCACTATCAGTCATCAAGAGAGTGCGAAAATAAAAACAAAGATAAAGAGATAGATTAAAAAAGGAAAATCAGAAAATAGAGAAATTAAAGAAGACATTCTTATAGTATCCTATTATGATGATTCTTTCAGAATAAGTTTTCCCCAAAATAGTACGAATCTTAATTATAATTTTAGGGATTCTTTTATGAAATTGACATGAACTAGTTATATTTTCTCCAAATTAGTATATCCCTAAATTATAAAATTTAGAAATTTTGTGTTTCCACTGCTTATGATACAATTTGTAAAATTTTATGAATGTATCCCGAGTTATATTAGTGCACATAATGAATTAGTTGAATGACCTTAAATTAAAATAGAAATTAAAATACTCATGTGTGAATTTAATGAATTAGAAAGATTTAAAATCAAAAAATGTAAATCACAGAATAAAAATAGTTTAAATAGAGAAAAAAAAGTTTTTTTTTTAATTAAAAAATAATTTATATATAAAAAATCTAATTTGAATTTTGTTCAAATTCTACCACCAACTCTAACGAACTACTTTCAATCCAAAATTTTAATATAACAAGTTTATAATTTTTTCTACTTATATTATTTATTTTATTCATTTTTATTCGAGGTTAAACTCTACTTACTTTGAATTTTTTAAAATATATAAAAGAATCATTATAAATGAAAGCGACATCGATGTTTGGAACCTTAAGCCCTTCCACTAGGTCAAGCCTAATAATGCAAAGAGTTTATACTAAATAAGAAACTTTAAAGAATTTTAAACAACCATAGTTAGGTTTTTTTTTTTTTTTTATATTAGAAACAATAACAATATTAAAATTATGATGTACGTATAAATTTTACAAAATTTAAAATAAACATGATTACGCAGGTTTTCAAAATAACACATTTTTTATAACCTTTTTTTTTTCTATAATCATTGTATCGAACATTAAATGATATGAGATTTTTTTTTCTCTCGTTTCGAGATAATTTATTTACTTTCATAACATCATTATCATTTTCTAGTTTTGTATTAGGTATTAGAGTTATCTCATGGAGAGTGATGATTCCATAACAAAAACATATAAGATGTGAAAGTGATATGTTTGAATTGAAGTTGCCGAATATTAGCAAACATCACAGTGTCATACTAATTTTGTAACTGTTAGAAACACGTCTTCATCAAAATTCTAAAATCATATACAAAACCTTACCATAGTGCTAATTATTAAAACGACAAGTTATTTGTTATCCCAAGCCATTACTTTTTCAGATAATAGGAAACTCCAGTTTTTTTTTTCAAAAGCAATATATATAATAATATTAAATTTAAAATACTTTTTTGTCCCAATTTTCGTCAAGTTTTGTCAACTAAGTTTTAATTTTGTTTGTGTTCAATTGAATTATTTTTTGCTAACACCGTTTAAATCATTAACGGTCATAAATAGTGACCGCCACATGTCACTTTGTGATTTTTTTAATTTTTTTAAAATTTTTTTAAATGTCCACGTGTCAACCTAGAAACATGTCACGTGTCAAAGTCAATGTTCTATATTCAATTTGGTTCCTATATTTGTTATTTATGTTCAATTTAGTCCTAAATAAAAAATAAAAAATAAAAAATAAAATAAATAAAATAAAAAACCACGAAGTGACACGTGATAGTCAGTGTTCATGATCGTTAATGATTTAGATGGTGTTAAAAAAAATGATCAAATTGAATAAAATTGACAAAAATTAGGACTTATTTAAACATAAAAACAAAATTAGAACTTATTTAACAAAATTTGGCGAAAATTGGGAAAAAAAATATACCCTATGACTAATTATAGAGTGTCTCAAAAATTAGTAAATTATTTAATATTTTTTTACATCGGAAGTGGGAGGAAAAGAGATATGTTGTTTTTGACTAAAATGTGAGAAAGTGTGGCCATAGGTAACATATATACACTCTTATTTTGAATCCATCTACTGCTATATATCCAGAAGTTAGCAGAAAAGATAAAGAAAGATTGATTGCTTCATGTCTCATAAAAAATAATAATGACTTATCCTCCTTGTCACAGTCAATTAAATACGTGTAAATTAGAAAACAAACATGCGTGCAAAAAACTGAATCCAAAGTAAAGAAAAGCTTAACTTTTTAAACTGGTCAACTTTTAATCATCAATGCAACTGGCGTAGGAACTTTGTTTGGAAATAAAAAGAAAAAGTGTGCATGCACACAAAGGCATATATGGATAAAGGAAACAACATTATGCACTTTCATAACTGTTAATCAAGTTTCAGATAATGATTTGCAAACTAATTTAATCAAGTTTATATAATCTTCATACATTAATTTGTTAAGAATTTAAGTCTGAGTCTAAATTTCATATTGATTAGAATCGAGAAAAGTAGAGCACAATATAAGAATAAAGATTCATAAATTTATTGTCTTAAGATTTTGAATTGATAGTGGTGTCAATATCTTATGTAGTTGAGCTCAGATCTCATTGATGTTTGTTCTCTCCAATAAAACTCTCTCTATAAACCTAACATAATTAACCTTGATTAATTAACTTTAGCTATAGAACACCACAATGAGTAAGAGGTTCTAAAAATTGAGCCATAAAAAGTTAAAGTTGGTGGATATGGATGAGTAGTGGATCTCATATTAGGAAATCACAAGAAAAATGAAGTGAAAAGCATGAACATAGGTGTGCTTTTTTGTTTTTGTTTTCTTACCTAAGAAGATAAGCAAGTTGAATACCATTCATAGCTTTTGTTTTTGGTGCTCCCTTGAGAAAGGAGAGGAATGATGGTAGGGTTGTCCTTTAAATTATGAAAGGTATGTGTAGCTTTTGTGGCATAAAAAGCCAAGTTTGTTTATTAGTTGGTAAATAACCCTTCTTGGGATCATCATCAAGGGAAATAATAATGACATTGTTTTTAACTTCATTCTAATCCATCTCATAAGAGGAATCCAATGAGGAAGTGTTTTATTTTTTTATTTATGTGAATTTTGGGGAAAATGAAATAGGGTATTATCTTATACTTGAAATGAAATAGGTTGGATTGAAAACTTTAGAACATTTTAATTTTGAAATGATGTGTTTTTTACACTACAGGAAATCTTTAATCAAGAATAATTATTTATTATAATGATTAATTTGAATATCAATTTATAAATCAAAGATTATTAGTATTTAAAATAATTTCTAATATGAATAAAAAATTATAGTTGTTTTGTGAATTAGACTCTACTAAATTGGTATCTAACATTAGTTATAAAATATTTTGTTTTGGATAATTTATTTTTTCTTGAATATTATGATTTTACGTAGAATTTGGTGTATGATAATGTTGATCTTATATTTAAGCATAATTTTAGTATTTATTAATTTAAACTAGTACTAGATTTTGATCTTTTGCCAATCTTGTGCAGCTTCTTGAAAGTAATTGCAATCAAAGGATAGAACGCATAGAAACTCAACTAATTTAAAAATAAAAACATATATAACATCGATTATTTATGAATTCTTTCATTAACAATGTTACATGATACGATATATCTTTTCAAATCTATTATGACTAAACCTATTAATGTAAAAAATGTTGAATTTATTATGATGTTAATATTTACCTTTGATAAAAATCGATAATATTATTAGAAAATAATCAATGTGAAAAGGTAAAGTAGTATATTAAGATGATATTTTTTTTGGATGCATTCATTATTTAAGAGAAATATGAAATAAGTATTAGAGGGTGATTGCCTTGTTTTTTTTTTGAATGATTGAAATGATAGAGAAGGAGGATTAGCAAGATTCGTAATAATTGTCATTCATCTGGAGTCTGAGTGAAATTGGAGGATAACAAATGCTAAATGACTAATTTATTATCTTCATATTTATTTTTTTCCATACCACTCTCGTCATATTTACTTATTTTCTACATTCCATATTAAATTTATTTTCATACAAAATATATTGTATTATTCATTTTTTTAAAATAATTTTTATATAATTTCAATCATCTAATAAAATTTATAAAAAAAATTCTAAATCATTTATTTATAATTTTATATAATCTATAACAATAAGGACATTTTAATAATCTAACTTTTTTATCTATTAATTTTTTTTTCAATAAGTCAATTCAGTCACAAACTTCATTCTTTCATCCACTCTAAAATTATTTTTAAATCCTTTAAAAGAAACAATATCAATTTCATTCTCTAATCTCTCCGATCTCTTCGTCTCTCTCTTCCTCTCCCTCAAATCATTTTTCTAAAAAGAACACAACTGAAATTGTTTGGTTCACAGAGAAATGTTTTAAGTTGTGCAGCTCAGAGAGAAAGTTTCTACAAAAATCAGATCATAAACACTTGTTAAGAAATCGATCTACTCGATCTACTCATACTTTGTAAGTGTAAATTAAAAATGAATGGCAAAAGAAGATTGAAAGAGAGGAATATATGACAAAGAAGGTGAGGACAAAGAAGGAATTGTTGTTGACGTTGTTTGTTTCTCTATAAGACATGGAAGAAAAAAATAAAATAAGAAAATATGGGTGCGTCTGCTACAAAAGACACACAGCTTCCGACAAAGATATGGGCATTAAAGTGTAGACAACACCATTCTCATTCTCACCTATTCTACTCTTCTACCCACCTTTTTTGACACTTCCTATATCTCAAAACTGAATATCAACATGAATGGAGAAAACCATAATTTTATAAATTGTTCCCCATAATCTCTGTCACGACACTCTAAATTAGCTCGAAATTTAAGGGTTTCTTTGTTTTTTTGCGACATCAAAATGCGGTACGAGGGAATGTTTGCCTCTGGAATTAATGTTCAACACGACAATAATATTATTGTATAATTCGTTTCTGATGCCAAAGGAATATTTTCACCATTGGTTTTTGTTCATTGTTCATTTCCTTTTTTTGTTGTATCTGATTAAGAATGTTCATCGAAACTATAAGTCACAAGCATGTGTAAAAATATTTTTATGTCGCTAGGATAGAATAGACTCTAATTTGACTTTAATATCAGGTTAGAAATAGGCTTTAAACCTAACTCAATCTCACAAAACTGACGTATAAAGTCAGGTTTGTACCTCACTCATATATTATAAATTAGTCTTTATCTCTAGTCCTAGTGAAACTTTTAACACTACCAAATATTCAACCATGACGAAGGAAAAATCTATATTCGTGACTTTCTTTTCTCTCTCACTTTTTTAATATTTTTTAATATCCAAATATGAATAACAAGTTTTTAATTCATTGATTTGATCTGTATTTAAAGTTTCCACAAACGTAGCTGAGACGTTACAATTAAATATACGACACAAAAATAACTATCACTATCAGATTTAAAACTATGTTCTTGGTCGTTCAAGGATGTCACTGTTAACTGGAATTAACAACTTCTGACCTAATTAATAAATAGTTGAATATTTTCAATCTGTTAATTAGGGCTACCTGACTTACACAAATAAAAAGATGTTAAACAATTATACAACCAATCCTTAATTTTTATCTAGAATAAACTATGTAACTACTTCTTAAATCGTATTTACTGCATAATGATTGTTAATTGTGTTTATATATTGAAAATATTATTCTTTTAAGATAGACAATTAAAAGGGATTAAATGTTTATTTTTCTATATTAATGATTATTTAATTACTATATTTTTTTTGTTCATTTTAGAAGATAATATCTAAATTAGAAATTTTAATTAAATTTATAAATATACGTTTATTTCTTAAAAATACGATGTTTTCTCTATTTTAGTTTGTAGGAAAACTACCTAAAAAAAATACTTCAAATATTTTCACTTTTAACAATTATTATTGTTATTGTTTTACTTAAGCGTACAAAATATATTAGAATTAAATAAAAATAAAGACATATTATCTTTATTTCATATTTATTGTCATTTACATTAAGACAAATAGATTAAACAACATTTAATAAATATACAATATTAATGACACTTTAAATTGATAAAAATATCAATAATTTAAAAAATAAAGAAAATTAAAATATAGTAGATATGAAAGGAATAGAATAACTAAAGAATTTTATTAAAATAAAAAATGAAATGTTACTATCGAATATAAAAACAACTTATAAAGTTATAATCATGTTTGGTGGATTTTCCTTTTGCTCATTTGGGTAAGAGATTCAATTGGGATACCCAAAAAGAATGTCTAAAAGTTTTAGGTCATAGTTTTAAATTCATGAAAACTGGCAACTATTTTCTTGGAGAAACAAACATAAGTGATGCCATGCCCTAGACATTGACCTCTTTGGTGTGTGTGATGCAAGTTCAAATTGTTCCTCCTCTATTTGATCGAGGAGAACAGATATTAATAAGATCTGATTCCAATCATATAAAAAATTGACATTATTCTCAACTTAAAACTTCAAGATAATGGGTTTACGAGTCTTTATTTTTATATAGTGTTCTAATTTCTTATTTCTAACCAATGTGAGACTTAGACTCACACTTAGATTCCTAACATATGTATTCATCGATTAAAACTCATCTTGATATCATAATATATTATCTTCATATTAATTTAACTTTTTTCGTAATATTAAATAGAATTATTTGTATGGTTTTAGTTCTCAAAATATAATTAATATGAAGAACTTTATACATGAAAAATAGTACAGAATTTTTTTTTCTTCTAAATTTGTATCAACCTAACCAGTTAGAGTATTGAGAGAAATTGTTTTGTTGTTTTAGTCAGCATATCGACAAATCTTATACGCGTGTTTGAAGTTAGCTTACAATTAAGAGCATATTTCTCTTCAAAAACCAATTGGGTCATCGACAACATTACTAAAGTGGTGTTTCATTAGTCAATGATGGAATCGTTAACCAAGAGATTTTAATTGACTTATATATGGCTTTTCCAATGCATTGCAAGAATAATAAAGAGGCTATATAATATTGAGCTGAGTTGCTTTATAACATCTTTTGACAAAAAATAATTATTTCCTTAAAAAAATATTTCTTTGCACAACTTAATAATATCATCAAATTAATTTTAGAACTATAATTTTAATAGTTTCCAAAGTGTTGGGCACTCAAAATAATTTTTCTATCGGCAATAAAAAAATATATAAATGAAGCAATTGGGTAACCCATACAAAATCAAAGGGATGACTAAAAGATATAAATAATTTGATACAATTATGAAGTGATACGTATAAAAAATTCAAAAAATTCAAAAAAAAATTCAAAATAAATATTAAAAAAATTTAAAAAAACCAGAAATTGACACGTGACATTGACTTTAACACCGTTTAGTCAAACTAACGGTGAGGACCAAATTGAGTCATTTTTAAGAAAATGAGAACCAAATTAAGACAACGAAAAACTTGAGGACCAAACTGAAATTTCATGACAAATAGAGGGACCAAAAGAGTAATTTAACCAAAAATAAATTATTTTTTAGTTTATACATTTTCTTATATTAAGGCATTTTAAGGTAATTGATCAATTTAATAAAATACAAATATTTATGAAGTAAGCAAACATATAAAACTCATGTGCTTCCCTTAAAATGTATAATAATATATGTATTATAAAAAAAATATAATATAAAAACAATAACATATTTTCAAAATATATATTTACATCATTAAAATAACTATATGCAAAATCTTCACTAACGTGCGTTACACATACTACTATCAAACGACAATGTGGAAAAATTAAAAAGAGAAAGATAATTACATATGTGAATGAGATTGATAGTTAGCTTCACACACACACAATATATAAAAGAATTCAGTTAAAAACATTAATAATAAAATACATTTAAAAAGACATCTCAAATTATTGAGAATTTAAAATATTTTGTATTCACATATATAGTTTAATATATATGCGAAAAACAAAATGCAATGTTCACTTTGTGTATACATACTGCTCATTCATATCACATTGAAAGAGCAGAAAACTATGATCATTACCTTTCTAAAATCATATTTAATATGCGAAAAATCGTGTAACGAAACATGGAAAACATTATAATTTTGTACTAAAAAAACTGAATAACTAAATTTTTAAGATAATTTTAATATAAATTAATATAGTTTTTTTCTTAATTAATTACTTGATTTCAACATACTTCTTAATTTATTTAAACAATATACTCGAACTCTTTAAGACATTGTTAAGAATAAAAGTATCTATAACTTAGCACTAAACTAACTTTCTGTTGATTAAATATAAAAGCAACAGTACAAATCTCTTAGTGTTTACACTCTAAAGCTTTTTTTATAATCCTAAAGTGGATGAGAATGTACAACACTGGACTGTTGACTGTTCTAAACTCTTTCGTTGACTCAATCGAATTGAATGCTTCATCACTAGAAGGTTGATTACGATTAAGGATCTATGTGTAAATGAAGTGCAAAAACAATTATTAAATGTTAGTATTATTTCATCAAGATGAATATATATATATATATATATATATATATATATATATATATATATATATATATATATATATATATATATATTTAATTTTATAT
>Ga0099822_1008834_pt1 | contig 12832 bp, 8 predicted proteins | sample CowpeawhiteBW_FD_76839 | JGI IMG/M metagenome (GOLD analysis project Ga0099822, IMG submission 76839) | Root nodule microbial communities of legume samples collected from California USA - Cow pea white BW | ecosystem: Host-associated > Plants > Roots > Nodule | place: USA: California | collected... | reverse complement strand
AAACCAAATTTAATTTTTATATTAAAATTCATATTTTTTATTAAATATCTTTATATAATATATTAAAATTCACATCATTATAACTTTGATATAAAAATTAAATTTGGTCACATCTTCTATAGGAACCAAATTGGTTAATCTTAACAAAAATTAGGACCTAATTGAACAAAAATAACAAATATAGGGACAAATTGAATATAGAATATTGACTTTGACACGTGACACACTACTAGATTGACACGTGGACATTTAAAAAATAATTGAAAAATAAAAAATAAAATTCAAAAAAACCACAAAGTGACACGTGGCACACTCCTGGGTTGACACGTGTACATTTAAAAAAAATAAAAAATTTAAAAAAAATTCAAAAATTCAAAAAAAAATTCAAAAAAATTCAAAAAAACCACGAAATGACATGTGACCGTCACTGTTCATGGCCGTTAATGATTTAAACGGTGTTAGCAAAAAAGGACCCAATTGAACATAATTAACGAAAATTGGGACCTATTTGAACACAAAACCAAAATTAGGACTTATTTGAAAAAACTTGACGAAAATTGGGACCAAAAAGGTATTTTAACCATTAATTTAAATCTTTAAATTAATAGTTTAATGTTATATTCACTACTTTACACCGTCATTCAAGCATAACATATGACATTTAAAATGATTATTGTAAACTTTAGAAAAAGCATAATATAACTATTTATGATCAGATAATAGTATTCTATTCAACAATGAAGGAAGTTGAAGTAAGGTGGTGAAGGTAGTGATAATATATCCACGCTTCAAACGAGGGAATGCAGATTAGGAATTTGGCAATATTAGTTGCAGCTAATTTGGCTTGATATCCTCGAGAAGTGCACGCTTGCAAAAGATTGATTGTAATTTCTCTTGGTTTGAATTTGGTAATTTGTGAAATTGAATTTGCAATTGCTTTGCGAGGGGTTTGGCAACTTAACAATCATGCTTCAGACCTTTTTTTTGTCTGTGTACTATCGGAATGCACTTTTTAAAGAGCATGAAAGGAGAGAAAAAGAGAGTTTTATATGAGAAAAAAAAGGAATGCACTTCAACCTACATATTGTCACCACCTGCACTTCAACCTACACTCTCACCACCTGCACTCCAACTATTCTCAGTCATTCATTTCCCCGGTGTCTCACCACGAAATAAACAAAAGCAAAAAAAAAAAAACAATCCTGAAACTCCAACCTACATATTGTCACCACCTCCACTCCAACCTACACTCTCACCACTTGCACTCCAACCTCTCCACTCCAACTATTCTCAGTGATTCATTTCCCTCATGTGCCTCACCACGAAATAAGCAAAACCAAAAAAAAAAAAACAACTCTGAAACGGATGTTCAGATCTGTTTCAGAGGAGTGCGAAATGGATCTCGACATCCGTTTCACTAAATTTCTTTAAAAATTTAATGAAACGGATGTCGAGATCTGTTTCCCACTCCTCTGAAACGGATTTGGACATCTGTTTGGAAAAAAAGCCCTAGAAAACATAAACGGATGTTGAAATCCGTTCCGGAAAAGTGTGAAACGGATCTCGACATCCATTTTATTAAATTTTTTTAAAAAATTTATGAAACAGATGTCGAGATCCGTTTCACACTTCTCTGGAACGGATCTGGACACCCGTTTTCGAAAAAAAAGCCCTATAAAACAGAAACGGATGTTGAAATCCGTTTCGGAAAAGTGTGAAACAGATCTCGACATCCGTTTCATTGACAGATTTCAAAAAAATTTAATGAAATGGATGTCGAGATCCATTTCACACTTTTCCGAAACGGATTTCAACATTTGTTTGGTAAAAAAAGTAATATAAAACGAAAACGAATGTTAAAATCCATTTCGGAGAAGTGGGAAATGGATCTCGACATTCCTTTCATTATATTTTTCAAAAAAATTTAGTGAAACGAATGTCGAGATCCGTTTCACAGTTCTCCAAAACGGATTTCAGCATCCAATTCAGTGAAAAACCCACGACATCCATTTCAGATTTCATTGAACATCAGTTATCATCACAAAATGAAATATAACTAATGAAAATAACTGCATGCAACAGAGAAAGATTTCAAAGAACCATTAATAAAAACATCAACGACAATACTAACCTGGTACATGTAAAGAACGAAGAAAGCTATAAGGAATTTGAAGCACGTATGGATGACCTTGCAAAGTTTGGACCACCTGAAGCAACCCAGTTCACACAGAACGAAAGCAGGGACCACTACCGGTGCAAAAGCACTTTCAAATGAAAATGAAAGAGAGAAAGCTAGACCACTACTCTGAGAATAATAATGACAACGGACGAAAGAAAACAGAGGAAGAAGAAAGAGAACGGAGGAAGGAAAAATACAAGAATTGGGGGTGCAACACTGTAAATACCAGCGAGGCACAATAAATTCGATTTAATTGTCTCAACCACCGAGACAGGTGAAAAATTAATTAAGGTCAATTTGGTCATTTTTGGGGTACCGTAGATTCTTTGGGGGTGCATGGAGAAGCTCCCAATTTGAAAACAAACTAAAAAATCCAACCTGCAGGCTGTGTATAGGAAAAAAAAAAATGCATCTCACCAATCCAACCTGCAGGCTGTATATAGGAAAAAGAAAAATGCATCTCACCAACTTGTTTTACTCCTTGTTTTGTTTCTCAGTAAGTAAGGCTTTACACACACCATGCAATTTTTAACTAAAAAGGATTAACTCAATTATAATTAGATAGTGCATGTGAACCACCAGAAAACACACAGAGCCCACTAAGGATTATGATGTCACGTTGATTATACAGTTTTTAATATAAGCCCATTTCACCGGTAAAGCAAATATTCTCTTCACAAAATTGGGCCAAAAACTAAAACATGCATCGCCAATAGCTTAGGAATATGCATTTACAAAACTGGTCTAAAATAATCACAAAACTGTAGGGCATGTAACAATATAAACACACAAAATATTAAAAATGCCAAACTATGCCAAAATTACAAAACTGGATTAGTCCATTTAACCATAGCAAAATATTACAAAAAAAAAAAAAATTGAAAAAATTGGCGAACTTTGGTCTTTAATCTGTTCTCTTGTGACTGATCAGATAGATTCGACCTATTTTTAGCGAATCAATGACGTATTGGGTCAAAACAAAAAATTGACTATATTATCACTCCTAATCCTTTTTAACAAGTTTAATTATACTCATTTAAATTCAAATATCCCACCAATAAAGATGACATGAATTGGATTTTTAAATATCCAATCCAATTTTAGTCTAAATCCAAATTTATAGATTAAATTTTAGACTCAAATCTTTTCTTTTTTGCAAAACTAGATTAGATTTTTTAAAATCCAAATCTAAATATTTAGATTAAGTTGTAAATTTAGATACAAATATTTAGATTCAATTACAACTAAGTCAAACCAAGCAGGAGCAAATATTCATTCAGATCAAATCTAAAAATAATGAAAAAATGTAATATTATCACTATTTATAAAAATACATTTCTTTTATAAAAATAATTTAAATTAAATTTCTAGATACATATTTTTTTAATATTTTTTTTTCTAAATCTAATTTTATATTTAATTATATATTATTTATAAGTAAAGTAAGTATTTCGTTTAATATATAAATATATAAAAAGTTAAATATTATATAAAATATTAGACTACTGTATCTTCTTAATTATTAACTATATATCCCTATAATAATTGTAGATAAGACTCAAACACTCTTCACCATATTGTTGCTATTATTACTTGGTTATTTTCCTTATATTCCTGCTGGTGTAGAAGAAGAAGTGTGGAAAAACAAGACAAGAAAAGAAGAGAGAAAATGCAAAAAAAAAAAAAAAATCATTTGAAAAGCATTTTTCAAAATATATTTCATGTGTTTTGGAATTTTCTTTTTGAAATACATGAGTATTCCAAAACAATTCATTTTAGAAAATATTATATAGATTTTGGAAATCTCATTCCAAAAGATATATTCCAATAATAGATTTATGTTTTTCGAAAATTCTGTATCAGAAATCATATTCCATAATTTTTATTTCAGAAATTATATTCTGGATTTTTTATTTATTTCAGAAATCTTATTTTGAAAATTCTGAAAACTTTATTCTGGAAAGTTTCTGCAACATGTAATCTAAAAGTCACCTTTTCCAGAAGGAAAAGTGATAATTTGAAAATCTGATGGGATGTGCGAAGAAATTGTGGATATGTAGGAAGTAAAAACCTTCATATAAACAGAGCTTAGCACTAGAAAAAAAGAAAAAAAAAAAAAACACTGAATAATTCAATGTGGATTCTCATGAATTAGGAATAACGAGACTCAAATTAAAATTTCCCTCCATCTACTCGCTGAACATTTTAAAATGCCTTCTTGTATTACAATTTCTGCTTGATTTTATTTTCTTTCCTGTACCTTAAATACCAGACACGTTTCTACCACATATAATTCAGTAATAATTCAATAAAGTAATACAATTAAATTAAATCTCTTTCTTAAATATATGATTTCAACATAACATTTGTAATATCCTCTTACATTTCAACACCAACTTCACAAGCATTTTTCTAGAACACAGAGTGAAGAGAGTTACAAACTAAAATTTTCTCCTGCTATGTGTTACCTGTTCAATATGTTCTGAGTTCTAACACTCTTCTTTTATGCAAATAAATTTAATTTAATTATATTGTATTGAAAATAAATTTGCTTTTAGTTTAATTAGCATAAGAAAGTAGCTTCTATCTTGATATTTTTCAAATGAATTGTTACCCTATAATACCGTGAAGCGGTAAAAAAACGATGTTCTTAATTTGAAAAACTCACGTGATGGGTCAGAGTCACATCTCACGGGGCGTGTATCACCAAAACGATGCTCCATGTTTGAGGCTGCCATTTACCATAATCACCTCGTAAAATGTAAAATGTTGATGTTTTTCAAACATTGTACGCCGTTTTTCCCTATAAAACGGAGCTACTCTTAAAATTCGAACCGCACAGGGGCACGCGCTCGTTTTCATAGTTCCAATACACTCCACCTCTACCTCACACGTGTAACACATCTTCCATAATCACTGGCGAGTACTCTTCTTCACCACTTACGCGCGAGTATGATATAACTTTAAAATTGAATGTTTGAATTTGCACAGTGGAACGGCTACTTCCCTCTGCATCACTTTTTATGCCACTTTCAAAGACTGCATTTTGGCTTCACCCTTTGCACGTAAATATTAATTTTTATTTATTGGAGTGAAAAAGAAGCATTCCTAATACATGCTTTCTCGCTCTACATGCTTCAAAAGTTCAAATTATTAGCTTTGCTAGTTTAAAGTTTAATCATGGTGACCCTTTGAGGTCCATATTTTCATCACAACAACTCCACCCACTGGAATCATCACCACTGTTGACACTTTTCCACTCCCACCCAGATAAGTTGTGAGCAAAAGTTTCCATTTTGAAGGCTGGAATGGAAATGGCTCGTTTATTGTTGATGCTGTTGGTTTTTTCCACCATTGATTTATACCCTTCTTCTCTCGCTCTCACGCAAGACGGTGAGAACCTTATTTGAATCGCTTCTGGGTTAAACTTAAATCCTTTTCTGTTTGGGGCTTCTTAGTTGATTATTTACTCACTTTCCTTTATTTACTGTCTTTGGTTGTCATTGAGTCACAAAATAAACTGGCATCGATCATAGTGTGTTTTCATGTTTGTTGTTTGTGATGAATGATTTGAGCCTCTCGGAAAGTTTCTAGCTTTCGGCTTTCACCACATCTGTTCTTCAAAGATGGGGTTAAATAATACACCGTTTAAAGTTTCGAACTTTTGGTTTTTTATTCATCTATTTAGGACACACATTGTTGGAGATCAAAAGCACTTTGAATGACACAAGGAATGTTCTGAGCAACTGGATAAAGTCTGATGAGTCTCATTGTTCATGGACTGGTATCACTTGTCATCCTGGGGAACAACGAGTTCGCTCAATGTATGTAAGCAACACACACTCTTCATTTTCTCTTACAAATCGGTTTGAGAAATAAAAGAGAATTTTCTTCATCAATAATTATTTTCTGAAACTAAAGGGCACTTACTTTCTTCATTTCTCTCCAGAATTATGAGTTTGAATGATATGTTGACACCTCTGTTTGTTTTTTGTGCTTCAGAAATCTACCTTATATGCAACTGGGAGGTATTATATCTCCCAGCATTGGCAAACTCAGCAGACTGCATAGACTGTAAGTAGTACAAGTAACATGTTTCTCTTCAATTCCTTAACTTCTCAAAGTAGAGAGATGTAATGTGTTTGCAATGAATCAGGGCCCTTCATCAGAATGGCTTACATGGAGTTATCCCTAATGAAATTGGCAATTGTACAGAGCTTAGAGCACTGTAAGTGAAAATTAGTATAGTTTTGTTTGAGATTTGTGTGTGAATAATCATGCATGCTTTCATTTTAATGTTTGGACATGCTTCATCTGACTTCATCTATAGGTACTTGAGAGCTAACTATTTACAAGGAGGCATTCCATCAGATATTGGAAATCTTTCTTATTTACATGTATTGTAAGTTCCTCTCTCTTATTTCTGCCTCCAAGAAGTTCAGTTCAATTTGTTAGTAATAATAGTCATTGGTGTTTATCTTCCTTTGGGAAGTTTCTTTGTTTGTGCTCTTGCATTTTCTTTCTCAATTCTCAATCTAATAGAAAGTTAAAATGCAGGGATTTATCAAGTAACTCATTGAAGGGTGCTATACCATCTTCTATTGGTCGTCTTACACAATTGCGTGTTCTGTAAGTCCATTCAACCGTATCTTTTGCATAAAGATAATAGCTTTGGGATTCAGCATATGCTAATTTATGTGCTTGTCTCAGGAACTTGTCAACCAATTTCTTTTCCGGTGAAATCCCTGACATTGGAGTACTAAGCACCTTCAGGAACAATGCGTAAGCACACTTTCCCAATAATGTCATGTACTAATTTAAAAATAATTGCATAACTCAAACATATATGAAGTAAAGTAGATGGAGTTGCATTACATGTTACCTGATGGTAACATTCCACTTAATTTTCTAGGAAATAATTTAAGCTTTCTAATTTTTTATACAATTTAATTTAAGCTTCTATTTATAAATTCATTGCACTTGAACAGGTTTATTGGGAACTTAGATCTTTGTGGGCGGCAAGTTCAGAAACCATGTCGGACATCACTTGGTTTCCCAGTGGTGCTACCACATGCAGAAAGTGATGAAGCTGCAGGCAAGTCAAATCCGATACTTCATATTTTTAGCAATAATGCTATGTCCTACTACAGTATCTACATATCAATTATCGTAATTTTTTATAGGGTAACGTTATACTAAGAGTAAAAAAGATTATATTTTTAAGCACCCTTTGACTTATTAGATCTCTTACAACCAAATTTACCAATTGAGCAATAACTGTTGAATCTGTATGATGCAGTTCCTGCTAAAAGATCTCCACATTACGTGAAGTGGCTGTTAGTTGGTGCAATAACAATAATGGGGCTTGCACTTGTTATAACTCTTTCGTTACTATGGATTTGCCTGCTGTCAAAGAAGGAAAGAGCTGCTAGAAAATACATAGAAGTTAAGGATCAAGTCAACCCAGAATCAAGTAGGAAGGATGATGGTATTTCAAAATAGCATTCTCCTTTACAAAAAGTAAAAAGAAAAGTTGTCTTTTTCTTCTTTGTAAATGCTCACATGTTATTGTAACAGGTACAAAACTTATCACCTTCCATGGTGATCTGCCATACACATCATGTGAGCTCATAGAAAAGTTGGAGTCTCTCGACGAAGATGATGTGGTAGGATCTGGAGGATTTGGTACCGTATATCGAATGGTGATGAATGATTGTGGTACATTTGCTGTTAAGAGGATTGACAGAAGCCGTGAAGGTTCTGATCAGGTTTTTGAGAGGGAACTAGAGATATTGGGTAGCATCAAGCACATAAATCTAGTTAACCTTCGTGGTTACTGCAGACTTCCTTCTACCAAGCTTCTAATCTACGATTATTTGGCCATGGGAAGCTTAGATGATCTCTTGCATGGTATGCAACATTTTGTATAAACCATCTATATCTTTTTTTTCCATAACCTGAACTGTTCTCTTGGAGGATCTTCTGGTACTGATAGAAATGGAAATTTTTGTGGCATTGTGTAGAATGAGGTCTAGGAAAAGGGATGAGTTTGTTTATTATGATTTCATTTCATGATGACATGCCCTTCAATTCTGCAGTTGCTAACTTTTTGTTGAATCCTTTCTGATTTAGAAAACACTGAACAATCACTGAAATGGAGTACTCGCCTTAAGATTGCTCTTGGTTCTGCCCGGGGTTTGGCTTACTTGCACCACGACTGCTGCCCGAAAATTGTGCACCGCGACATAAAATCCAGCAACATCCTTCTTGATGAGAACATGGAGCCTCGTGTCTCTGATTTTGGTCTTGCAAAGCTTTTGGTTGATGAAGATGCCCATGTTACCACAGTGGTTGCTGGCACCTTTGGTTATCTTGCACCAGGTATGTATTTAGTTCCACACACCAGCAGAATTTCATTTAGATTCTTGTCACCCTTTCCAGGGTTTAATGAAATTCTTGAACTGAAATTTTCTATAAATGTAACGTTTTTATGTATTTTTTGGTGTCAGTTTATTTGTATTGTAGTAGCTAATCTAATGAGAAATAACATTTTACTGATGTCAACATTAGAGTATCTACAAAGTGGAAGAGCTACTGAGAAGTCTGATGTGTATAGTTTTGGAGTTCTGTTGCTAGAACTTGTAACTGGAAAGAGACCAACAGATCCTTCATTTGCAAGGAGAGGTGTAAACGTTGTTGGTTGGGTAAGTCCTAACTCATTAACTGCAGAAATGAAACATGAACTAGTGTTAGAAAACTAATAACGATTGTTTGCAGATGAACACGTTCCTGAAAGAAAATGGATTGGAGGACGTACTAGACAAAAGATGTAGTGATGCAGATGTAGAATCTGTGGAGGTAATTCTTGAACTAGCAGCAAGTTGCACCGATGCAAATGCGGATGAACGTCCATCCATGAACCAAGTGTTACAGATACTGGAACAAGAGGTTATGTCTCCTTGCCCAAGTGATTTTTATGAGTCACACTCAGATCACTGATAAATGACTCGACCAACTTCAAGATGCTACGCTAACAACGATGTAAATTTGTTGTAGTGAATGACGAATGTGCAACCTTAGTAGTTTGACATTGCAATGGTTCTGGTTCTTTGAAAAGACCTCCATTGAAATGATTGTGGTTAATCAACAAATTCATGTTGATTGCAAAAACAGAACAGTTAATCAACATTATTTAATGGTTAATGGTTTTTTTTTTTTTTGCCTAAGAAGGTGGACATACATGAATCTCTTGTTTAACAAGCGAGGGTTAATTTATTGCTTTCGAAATCATCATCATCATGTTTATCCAATTGGCACAGATATGTAGGAATTTATGATGGTAGGGCCCAAGTCAAACTAGGTTACAAACACCTGACTCATTAGGTTACAAAACCATCTAGTCGCTTCATCTTTCATTTTTAGATCACGTAAGAACGTGTCTAGTAGTATACTTTAATTCATATGACCCAATCTATAAATTATCATAGCGCACCAAAAATATGGACCTAATCATATATGTTTTTTTGTACAATGAACAAATATGTATTCAAATTGTTTTCAAATTTAATAATTATCCAAAATGTTATTTAAGTCTATTTTAATGAATTTATTTTAAATTTATATTTATATTTTTAGATTTTAAGTTCAGTCTACTTAATTAAACTCTGATTAGATATGAACGAATAATTTATATGTTTTCAAAATTTTAAACTAAGGTTGTGTTTGGATTGAGAAATGAAATTGAGAAAGTGAATTAGATTTGAAGATGAATAAGAAATTGTTTGAATAAAGGAAAATTTGGTATGATTTGATATGAAAGTATGTGAAATTTATATTATTATTATTATTATTTATTTTATTTATTATTATTATTTTAATAATAATAGTTAATATTTTATCATGTTTATTATAAAAGTATAATATATGTATTTTATTAAATCTAGCTTCTTTCTGTATTTTTTTTTTTTGCAAATCTTTGTATACATGTGAAGAAAGTTTTTAGTAAAATCTTATCTCAAAGAATGTGCATTTGTGTCTTGAATTTCTAACTTTCTTCTTAAGTCAACACATGTTGTGTTTCTATCATGGGAAACAAATACAAGTTAGAAAAATTTAGGTAAGGTACAACTAACTTAGGTGGAACTCAGTTTATTCAAGTTTTGGATTGAATTTAAGACATGTAAGGTTGGATCATGTAAGGCCTACCACAAGTTTAGTTACACTATGTCAGACCTAAGTTAATGATCGTATGATAATACATGAACAAATAAAGGGACGGATAATTGTAGTAGCACTTGAGTTGGGAGAAGGTTAGTGAAAACCTAAAGGAGCAGTTAAACTAAATGATGATGTGTTATTAATTTTGAAAAAGTGTATAGATGGTCAATTGTAAAAAAAAATGAAAAATTTATTGGGATGTTACATTTGTGCGTAGGATCTTTTAAAATTAGAGTCAAATTTTCTCTAAATAGGGGAGAATGATAAGGAATCTTCAAGTGAGATGAATTTGAGGACAAATTCTCTTTAGTAAGGGAGGTATGATAGAGGACTATCTCCTAAACTTCAAGTGGCATGAATTTGAGGACAAATTCTCTTCAAGAATGAGGGTATGATAGAGAACTATCTCCTAAACATATATAAAAAGAACTAAAGGAAGAAGATTTGCAATTCAAAGGATCTATGACAAAGTCAAAGATCAAAACAAGTCCCTTTAAAGCTTATAATGTGTCATGAAGTAGGAAATTTAAAGAACATGAAGATCATGAACACATTTGAAAAATAGATTTTAGAAAAATTAATTTAGGTTTCTATATTTTTGGACTTTGGGCTTTCTTCCAGAAATTAGAATATGTTTTTATGTTTTTGGGCTTTTTTTCTTTCTTTTAGAGTTTCTAGGTTTTCTTAAACTTATGTGCCTACATATAGAGGTACTAAAAACTAATGTAGACACTTTTAGTCATATATTGAATTTTATTTCATTTAAGAGACGATTCTCTCTCTTTGTTCTTGGTTTAGGCCTCGAGTTTTTATCAAAGATTAACACTTTTGTGGCAAGTCTTCACTTGATTTATCAATCTGCTAGATTATGACATCCTTCATCCTTGTCATCATTGTTTTATTTCGCATTCTTCTCTCTGAATTATTTTTTTCATCTCTTTGGAAGATTCAAATTCATAAATGATCGTACTTTTTCTTGGATAGGATCATATCAGAACACCTATGGACTAGTGCATAGTAAAATCCAAATTCAAATCAACAAATTTTCCACAAAACCGAAGATCTAATTACCAAATGATGTAGGTCTTGTTTTGGATTTTGGGGTGGAATTTCTTGTGGACAAAAATGGGAATGAACCCTAGAAAATTGGGGGAGCATGCTTGCAATGTGAACAATTTGGATGCACAAACAAAAAAAGGTGATGGACGAACGAAGCCACATACACATGAAAACACGAAAAATTAACCAAACACGAGTAGATTAGGAGGAGGGGATGAATTCCAAACACGAATCGATCGGAGAGTGGAGCGAATGGAGGAAGCCACTCGGGGATAACGCCAAGATGAGTGAAGGGAAGGTTGCCACTTGAGCTGGAAACTCAAGATAAAACCATTGCCGCCACTTGGGTGAGAGAACCCAAGATAAGACTAAGGAGAATTGACACACTCAAAGGAGTAGAGCAACTCTCAATTTCATCAAATGTGTCTTACAATAAAAGGCAAGCATCTATTTAAAGTTTGAGAGTAAGTTGCCCTAAAAATAGAACAAGTTAAACATAGATTAAACAAAACATAAATACAAAAACGTGCTCGCACTCGTTGGGTGTTCTTACTTATGTTGCGTGCTTGCAGCCCTTGCAACTATGACACTGAGCGTCATTCTATTGGCGTTGGACGATGATTGTTGGGTTGATTTGAATGTCCTTCTCTTCATTGCCCTTTTCCTAGTCATGTCTACATCACAAAAGTGCTTAGAACCTAACTAATTGATAAAGATATTTGAAAATTAATCCAAAAAACAAATAACCAATTAAAATAACAATTTGTATGATTGATTTGTATCTTCTCTTTTAGAATCAAGCAATTAGATTTGATTTACAATTTGAAACTTTGAAACTAACTCAAAGTGAACCAAAATAAATTAAAATCAAATATTTAAATATTATTATTTATTATTGATTTAATTACTCCTTTTATCCTTATTTTCATTGAAAAGTTGCAAGTAAGTTTTCACTTTTATTTTTATTTCAATCAAGTCAAAATAATCTAAAAGTTAACTCAGTTAGATCTTGTTCGTTAGTACGTTGTCATGTGTTAGTTTGCTATTTTTTTTTCTTTTAATGTCGTTTGTAAAGTATTAACAAAAATATTTAATTGAATTAATTTTTCAAAAAACTTATAACTTGATTGAAACAAAAATAAAAATGAGAACCTACTTGCAATATTTCAACAATATAAGAATTAAATGAATAATTAAATCTTTATTATTTTACTAAGATGTCCATGAAAACAGACATTATTTAAAATAAAGTGAATAAATCTTATCATTATACTTTTTACAATTTAAAGAAAATTATATATATATATATATATATATATATATATATATATATATATATATATATATATTTTTTTATATATATATATATATTTTTTT
>Ga0099822_1008830_pt1 | contig 12833 bp, 4 predicted proteins | sample CowpeawhiteBW_FD_76839 | JGI IMG/M metagenome (GOLD analysis project Ga0099822, IMG submission 76839) | Root nodule microbial communities of legume samples collected from California USA - Cow pea white BW | ecosystem: Host-associated > Plants > Roots > Nodule | place: USA: California | collected... | reverse complement strand
CTTACCTTGACGGCTTATGTTGGTTATATGAGGTGCAGGTTGTTCCTCTAGATGTTTAGGTTAGAACTGGTACAAGTTAGGCTGACTCGGCCTAGGCTGAGTACTTGGCTGCCTTGGTATATGCATTGTTTACTTATTTGGTTGAGTTTGGCTAGGTGTGGTACACCAGTCCCCCAGTCTTGTCCGATATGAGTTGTCGGTCAAGGGTGATATGTGTTGGTATGATAAGATGGCGGAACCGGCTAGGTGTGGTACACCTATGAATATATAAAGTGAAATAATTTGTTTTCCCATTTGACCAAGTTGTTGGTGATGTACATTTATATTTATGTTTTTTTATTGTCCCTCAGGTAAAGAGTTAAGGGTCCAAAAATTCATACATGTCATGTTTTTTTCTCATCCATGCACAATCTAAACATATACCAATTTTTTTTAAAGCATAATCAATTATACACACACATACATACACACAATGAGTGGGTGTTTTGAATTATATTATTTATAATTGCACAACAAATATATTTAGCTCCAAGTTTCCTACGCAATCTTCCTCACATGAGCCATGTGTCTATACAATGAAATGCCATTGTTCCTATCAAAAATAGTGGTGTCTCGTGACACCTTTGTTAGGTTTTTACCTATAAACATGACAACTTCTACCAATATGATCATAGAATTATTTGTAATGCCCTAACTATTATATAAATGAAATATTTTTTTTATACAATAATATTTTTCTGGAGAGAAATAATAATAATAATATAACTTCACATCCATACATATGTTAATATTTTACATTTTTGTAATTGCTCATAAAATATTACAAAAATTTATATTTTGTACAATATTAAAAGTTCTACATTAAAATAGAAGATCATCAATATATTTAATATCTCTTAGGGGTATTAATATAAATTATCCATGAATCAATCTTCAGAAGATCCAACAATTTCCCAAACAATTCTTACTGAGTAGGTTCCTATTCTACTCATGCAACAGGTACATATGAAAGAAAAATATGAAAGGAATGAGGTCTTTGAAAGCCTTAAATATTAATCTTAATAAACTCAACAAACAATACAAACATTAAGGGCCTAGAATTTTATTTACAACTACAAGACTCAATCTTATTTTATCACACATATGAATCCATATTCCACTTCTAATAATCCACTATGAACATCAAAAGTTACTTTGGGAAGTGATTAAGTAATTGAGTATTTCTCATTAAAATATTACAATCATATTTATTTCTTTCTTGATAATATTAGCCATTTATCATCCTATAAAAGAAATTTGTACTCACTGCCTAACTTTGACGATGTCAAGCAGGTGTCCGATAGTACCAAGTTTGGTTTATGAATATCCTAGTCCAAGACGATCTTCTAAACTTTACAGATATTCACCTACTTGGTAAAACTTTCTTAAACCCACCATGGTCTCATCCTCTTATTTCGCAGTGTACTAAACTGTGACTTTCCAAATACAAAAACTTTGACATTAGTTTGATCTCAACACATTAAAAGCAAACTTAATCTTTCTTAACTAACATACTCTTGAACATTTTCAAATATCATAAAATGTGATGACTATCAAGTTATGTCATTCTTGACCAATAATATATACACCATACACAAAGAATATAAAATATCAAGAAAACATATAGGTAATTTTCTTTTATCTAAGCTCATTGAATAAAATCATGCTTACTTTTACTTTATTTTTATATTTTTCGAATTATAAAATAATGATACAATAAAATAAGAATTTAAACAAGAAATTTAAACAAATAATTATATATGGATTAGAATGTTATAAACAAATATAATAAGATGCAGAACTGAAGATAAATAAAATGAATAAATAAGACCAATAAGTAATCAAAGATAAATTAAATAAAATAAACAAAAATAGGATCAATTCATCATTGGAGATAAAAGTATATAAAATAAATAGACAGGACTAATACGTAACAGAAAATGAATTAAATTAATCAAATAAATAGAATTAATGTATAACTAGAGGTTAAATTTAATTAAATTAAATAAATATATAGAACTAGTGCGTAACTAGAAGTAAAATTAAATAAACTAAATAAATCAATTTAAAATAAATTAAACAAAAAGAAATAAAATGATGTATAATTCAAAATTTTAAGAACCAACTATCAAATTGAAGTCCATTTAACTGTATGTATGCATGTAGGAAGAATAATAATAAAAATGATAAATAATAATACTAATTATGTATAATGTATATAATACTCATAATGTATTACAAAAAGACTATTCAAAAAACAAATTATAGTTGACTAATTCGTTTGGAAAAAGGTAAAATATAAGGATCTCCATTGTAGAAAGATAAAGAATATAATCTTTAAAATGGGTACTATTATGGTATGTATCAAGAAAAAAATGTTTGTTATATGTTACTGTAAAATTTGTGAAAACGACATTGATCGAGAAACGGTGACACAAAACTATACAAACATTATCCAAATCCGAATAAAGGGTAAATAGAAAGTAATGGAAAAAAACGTTATTTTTTTTGTTGATAGCAATGTTCTCATAATTTTAATTCATACCGATATCCACATTTTCCCAATCAGGATAACCTAAATGCATTGATAATCTTAAATTCTTTCATGCAACTATAGCTGCTTTAACTCCCAAGTGCATTCCCTCCATCTCTCCATCCAAGGGGTATGTTCAAGAAAGACGAAACAGATAAAACAGATATCACTATGAAAGCAAAGTACATGCTAGATGAAACCGAACCCTACAAAAGATAGCTAAATCACCAACCTATATATGATAGGCATGCGTGGTTGAAAAACCTCATCATGCATGAGAACTTAAATCCATGTGAAATCTGCGCAAGGAAGGCAAAATAAACAATCAAACATTATTACAGATTGTAGCTTGGGTGCCAAACTATCCAAACAAGTACAAGTTTCTGATCCTTTTTTCTTCCGTTATTCCTATTCATATATTAACCTTGCCAAGCAATTCAAATTATTCTGCTGACCAACCAGAGTTTGCATTATTTCAAAAGCATTAATGGAAGAACAATATGAGAAAGAGGAGGCTAAGGGAAAATAAAATAAAATAGCACAAATCAGACTCAGACAACACCCATTCTTATCCAATTGAAACCTTGGCAGAGGGACTAATTATTGTCGCAGAATACCCCAAGTTAGCATTCATCTTTGAGGGGGATCAACTGTGCGAACATTAGCAACTGTCATTCCCTCAATTCGGTCCTTTGTGATTTCCACAAAGTGACCAACAATCTCATGAAACTGCTTGAGCCCTGACAGGGGAAGAATGATGGAGGATCGATCAGAACCGGCGACCTGCAATAATTAACAAGAATTTACAGCAGAAATTCCTCTTCCCGCGGTATATAAAACAAAGGAAAAAGACAAAAAAGATAATGACACACACCTCAGATATTCTTAAGAAATGACCCCTATTATTGCTTCCAAGATCAAAGAAGAATCTTTTTTGATCAGCCCTGATCACTTTCGAGACCCCCAAGTTACCAATTTCATCCTGGGGAGGTAAATCAACAGACCTGTCCACATTCAACTCAGAAGAAGTGGCAGGTTGACTACTATGACCAGATATGAAGCCAGCACCAACATCATCCGAAAGTCCGACAAGACGCTCTGAGGATTCAGAATTTTGCTATAGTGGAATGCAAACAAACAAATAAGATGAAACAAATAAAAAATAGCTTCGACTATTGTTGTGTCTAAGACAGGAAAAATGTATGATTTCTAAAGGACACCTGATTGGGTAGAATGAAAAGCCTTGAGGCTTCATTGATCTCAGCCAAAATGTTCCTGAATGCTGCCCATCCTTCATCCCTAGAGCTTCCAGCAGGAACAATTATAGTGCTACGGTTTCTGCTGACAGAAGCTTCAGACACCTTCAAAATAATAAATAAGAATCAGAATCTTGAAATAAATATGCATATGGATAAATATTCATCATAAGATAGAAGTTCCGAAATAATGTAAATATGGAGGCCCAAACTGATGAAAAACAGGGTAACAGGTTTTGAGGGACTTCATGTTGCTTCATTAAAACATTTTCTGGTTGATATAAAGCACCAATTGTAAGATTTGTTTGCAGAAGTTTGTGCAGATTTCTTTTTAGCTGTGTTTGGTACGAAGGAAAATAGGCAAGAAATAGGAAAGAGAGAAATACAGTAAACTTCAATGAGAATTAGACTGGAAATAATGATGTTTAGTATAAGAGAAAAAGAAAAGAATTATAAAAGAGAAAAATAGGAAAAATAATAAAAAGATTAGAAGGTAATCAATTATAAATTATTAGGGATTAGAAATGGATTATGATTTTTAGAGGTAATTACTACTTTCCACCCATTTGAGGTAGAAATAAAAAGTTGTGGGACCCACACCATTTTATTTATCTCCTCTCTTCCAAACAAAGGATTAAGGAGATACTTTTGGCAAATTCAAATGCAAACTATTAACAGGGACCAATAAAAAAGATAAAGAGATTGCAGAATATAGTAGTTGACAGCATAGCTACTGTCTCGTAGTCAGATTGGTTTAGTGTTCTTCCTATGTTCCTCGGTTATGCATACTCTAAACTTTGATTTTGTTTAATTGTTTGGGGTGAATAATAAAAGCTGTTACACCAAAAATCCATACATGTTTTCTCATTTTGCAATTCTACGTGTAGAAACAAATAACACCCAACAATACGAAAATCTAAAAGCTTCCAATATAAATTTTCTGGTCTTCAACAACCTTCCCACCCTCATATTGACATTGTAAGCACTCGGCTACACAAGGACAAGTCTGAAATATGAACACCGATTTGGCAATAAGAATAAGAACCTATTTCGGAAAGATGCATTTTTAAAATTTCAACATTTTTAGGAACTTTTTGTAATTTCATCTGCTTGTTGGGGACAGCCACTGAAATTAGTAGGAAATTCTTTTCCTGAAAATAAGCTGATTTTACGAATCATAAAATTTATGTCCTATATTTATTTTTCAACATCCTTTCTCCTTTACAGCTTCATACATACCTTTTTTTCTTATGAAGCTGATTTTATATTGCCTGGCATCCAAATAAAATAACTTACAGTCATAGCAAATTTATGCTGTTTATAATTATACATATAATCAATTATTGAAATAATTCAATTTTCGTAACTAATCCAAACATGCCCTGAGAATAAAAATGGGCAACCCATAAATAATGGCAGATTTTACTCAGATAATAAGATTGAAGACATAATGCACTGGGCATAAAGGAGCATGCGCATGTTTGATTTAGCTTATTTTGGAGGGAAAAGAAAAAAATTATTTTGCCAGGATCCTACAAGAGCATTGGGAAAAAAATATTATTTCCACAAAAATAATCCAACCCAACCCAAACACGGGCAGAATTTCTTGATTTATTCACAGCAAAACCCAGTTCACTCCCCCCATTGGGCTTTTGAGGAGATTAATCATCCATTACATATTGACAGTATTTTATAATATCAATATACAGTTGGCGGTGCCTTCTTTTCATATTTGTCTCTAACAGCATATTTGTTTTTTATTTTCTAATTTAAGATTTCATTTAAGTGTGTTGAAACTCAAAACTCTCATGCAAATTATGCCCTATTTAATATTTTAAGTTAATTTTAATTCATAATACTACATATTTTAATATAAAAATGTACCAAACCCAAAATAGTGTATCAACAATATATATCCCTCCATGTAATAATACTTCTCAAGGTTATGAGTATTCAAACTCAATACCTATGTTTCACATTCTATATAGAAATTAAAAGAGGAAAAGGCTTTAGAGGATGTGCGGGAGGAAGGCAATAAAAGCCTGATGTGTTGAAAACACAAGTTCCTGATTAAAAAATTGTATAAGTATAGTATAAGTAGCGTGAGTTGGAGGTTATGGGAGTGTCTTTAAAAGAAGGCCAAACTTGATAATGGATTTTAGCATTTTTTTCATAAAAAACTCCCAAAGAAGCAAGACAAACCAAAAGCTATTAACCACACATCTAACTATGATTCAAAAGTTGACGCCTATGACAGATCAGAAATTCCCAATGGCATGATTTCTACAAAATCTTCCCTGTAATGAGTTCTCTCTTTCTCATTGTAATCAAGGCTTTACTTACAGAGTCCAAGCCATATAAAACCAAGATCTTGGCATGCAAGAATTTTGTTTCCACTGCTACCATGATAGTTCAACTAAATGTCCACAAAGCACAAATAGTTCTCTCTATTTATTATATCCAAGAAGGCTCTGAAATTCCTAGGGCTTACAGCAGCAACGTTATACATTTCAAGCAACCAAAATAGGAATGCCTAACAAGATACCCAGACTTTATCACACAAACCAAATTAAAATTTGTTTCCGTTTTCTACTTTATGATAATAAATCCTCGTTCAAAATCCTAAGGTTATTAATGCCCCAAGTCCCACCCTGTTATGGCTCTCCACCCTTCCTCTTCCTCATTTTCTGCCTCTTTTGTATATGTTAATTAACAGCTTCACTATAATAATTAAATTTCCTTGTGTCTCACGAAAACACATATATCCCTAGATATTTTTCCCTTCATTCCATGACAATAAGAAAAAGCTTCCCCACATAAACATCCAGAGTATATAAACCAACAAACAAATATTAAAAATTATCTTAAATTCAGACATATATACACACACAGCCCTATTCTAATTTTCGACAATAGAAGTAAACCATTCCAAGAAGGAACCATCATTTTGAGACCACCACTATTATCCATCTTTTACCAAAAATACCACAGCCACAAATATTAAAAAGCAGCAAATAATTAGGTTAAAAAATGCAATACAATTCGCTCAAAAGCTTAACTAGTAGCCATCGAAGCCAAGGCAAGCGATTAGAATATAGTTATTGTTATCACACACTACTCAACTTCTACTTCATCTCAATTCCACCTCATTTTTCCTTTCCACCTCTTTTTTTATTTTCCGTCACGTCTTTTCTCTCTTCAGTTATCCTCACTTTCTACACACGGTTTCCCTCTCTTTCTTCACCCCAAAAAAAAGGTATATGTCGAACATTTTTCCATTTCAATTCGAGCATAAAAGAAAGGGAATTGAGTACCTTCAAGAAACGCCCCCTCCGGTTCTCACCAATGTCGAAGTAGAAAACCTAAACCAAAAAAAAAAAAATGTTAGGGAGAAGCAAGGAAAAGAGTCAAGTAAAGAGGTTGGGTTGGATTACCTTGGTGTCGAGCTGCAATTCCTTGCTGAAGAGGTCTTGATCTTCGGAATTAACGTAGTAATTGAAGAGATCGAGGAACCAGGAAATGCCGGAGAAAGGCACGATGATGGTCGACCTAGTGGCGGAAGTCTTCTCGGAAATCTTAAGGTAACGGCCGCGAGGGTTCTCTTTCAGATCGAAGTAGAACAGCTTGTGTTCGACCTGCAGTGTTTTGCACAGCAATTCGACGTCGTTCCCGCCGCCGCCGCCGCCACCGGAGTTGCCCTCCATCGCCGCCAATAACAAATCTGGATGTGGTCGCAACAGATCTGGGTGGGCGAGTAACTAGCTAAGCACGCATGAGGGTTTGGGTCGCGAGTTTCACTTCAATTGTAACGACGGTTACACTCACTCACGACGAAGTCATGAATTGGAGACGTTTTCGTTTTCTCCGATGTGGAGACGTTTTCGCTTTCTCCGATTTGGAGCCGTTGGATGGTTAAACGAAGCCTCTCTCGCTTCGCAGATCCACCTGATGGGATCTTTTCACCGCACGAGTCAATTAGTGGCAATTGGGAATTACTTACTGGGTTTCTAAGTTTCTATCATAAATTCATCAAATTTAGCCAAAAGTCAAAGAAAACACCCAAACCCAATTTTTATACACATGAAAAAGAAAAACGCATGTGTGACTCTAAGATGTGAAAATTATATTAAAACTTAAAAAGCCCTCATCATATCTATCCATTCAGAAACATGGTTCCATTTAGAATATGATTGCGAAGAAGGAAGGATGTGAAAACAAAGCAAAAAATATATTTTTTAAACTAAGGGAGTTATATAACCTTCGCAAATATAGAGATAATATTAGTATATTTAATTTATGTTCACTGCTACCTTTAAATATTTTCATAAAATGAATATTATTTAATATGTGAGTTTTGTTATAGTCAAAATCTATCATAAATATATAAGTTATATTTAAGATTTATTATATTGTCAGTTTTGATGTTCAGAGAATATAAAAGAAAAAGGTGCAACAGAAAGAAATGAGAAAAGACATTTAGAAAATAAAAATAGATAAAAGTTATAAGTTATTGAATTGATTGAAATGTAAAAGGAGATGGGGCCTAGCCAAGTATAGCCCGTTGTTGCAAATAATTATTAAAAAATAAGAGATTGGATATCGTTTTCGACTATTTGAAGGTGGCTCCAATTTATTAAAATTATTTTTCAGAGAAAATAAAAAATATGGCTTGCAGTTTATTAGCCTAGACAAAAGAAAGGTTAAAAATTAGAAAAAAAAAAATGAAATATTATATGCTTTTCGGGTTTCTAATTTAGGGTGCAAAAACAAAAGAATGAAAGAAAGTTAATTTAATTTAATTCAATTAGAAAAAACGTTAGGATTAGGAATTAATTTATTTCAGATAAAATTCGTATTTCTCTATTTTAACTCAATTTTATCTCTCCTTTCTCTATTATATTTTGCAGCTTATTTCAATCACAAGTTAACAAGTTTAATTTATTTTTACAAATAAATAGGAATGAGAATCAAGATTTAACTTCCTAACAGTAATGACCATGCAATCCATGGTAAAAAGAATTGTTAGATTCTCAGCACTTCGATATAGAAAAAAGGTTGACATGCATTAACAAAATAGATCAATTTTTTTAAGAAGGTTTAAGAAAATAGAATGGAATAAAAATACATATTCAAAGTTTCATAAAAAAATTGCAAATCAAATATCCATAAGCTACATTAAATCCAGCTAACCTCGAGAAAAAGACCATAAAGATTCACCTATATATAAAAGAATAAAAGATAACAAAAGATTAAGAAGAAAAATAGGAAATTACAGAAACGTTTAAAGAAATTTAATGTTTTATTTTAATAATTGTTGCATGTGAAATATTTAAAATAACTTTCATTACATATTACATCTAGAAAATTACAATAGTATTAAAGAAATTTGTATGATGCTATATTTATCTATAGAAGGCACAAAAAGTTCTTTATGATCAACTAATTCTACTTTGTCACTTGTGTCAAAACCTTTTTAGAGTTTGTTAATATTTATGTTGACATTTTTTTTGTTGCACACTTTTTCTCGATGAAGGACAGACTTTTATTTGTGTAACTACTAATAGTGTATTGACCATATTAAAATGAGTATACAATACTTTAAGGTTGTGCGAATGTTATAATCTTTTATGGAAACAATGAGGATTCACCTATGGAATGAGATAATCTTCTATGTGTATGAAAATATAACATTTAAATATCTTCTACTGGTGATGGCTTGGTCGTATTAGTCTTGACACGCTTTTGGATGTTCTTGAGAGCTTGCTACACCTAGCATATTTTAAGACTTGTTAGATATTTCTGTCTTGCATCCAAAACTTTAAACATGTGTCTTAAATTACTTGAAGTTCTTGCAATTTATCAAACCATGAATAGATTTAGTATCAGTGACATGAGTCTAATCATATTATCTTAAGAGTAAATCTTTTGCATCACACTAGCAAACTTGTTAAGTAAACAGAACTTGGCATTATGATGACTTTTTGGTAGAATATTCAAATGTCTACTTATGAGTGAATCATCTATTATTTAATAAAATCAAGTTGAATTTGGTGTCTCGTGGATTAAAACTGAATATGTTTGGGGGTATCATGCAATCATATTAAGGTTGTAGTTAAGAATTTTGGATTTTTACCCCTTTACGCTCCCAATTATGACATTTTAGAAAGATGTTATTACCAATGTTTGTGAAAAGGTAGCACTGGAGACCAACAACTTCCATACAGTGGTTGTTCAAATAATCATCACATTAGATTATGTGTCATCACGACTTCACATCCCAATAATGCAACAATTTGGGACAATTTAACATGTATGTCACTTTGGATGTGACTATTGCAACACAAGTTCTGATAGAGCTACTTGGAGTAAAGCAATGCAATGCCTAAAAAAAACCTAAGCACTGCTATGGTGGACATGCTACTTAGTTGGTTTTGCAATGTATATAAGGAATGTTATTCACACTAAATATAATAATTTATTGTCAATGCATATTGTTACATCTCATGGGATGCACTATTTTTTCAAACAAGAGTGCCATGTCATTTATTGTTTTGTACTTGAGACTCTTTAATGATCCTAGGTTACACGATGAATAGTTAGGGAGCAGTCACATTAACCCATATATATGAGTAGTTTGTGGATGGTAGCTTTCTACAAATTAAGTAGTTCACTAGTTATACCCCATTGTTAATGGTGAGTAATTTTATCATTGACATCTTTTACAATTATTTCCTATTATGAAATTATAGTTATGTTGATACATTAGTTAATACTTGATATTGCGACAAGCATGGGTATGAGCACACTTCCCTCGTATTTATTTTAGGGATTTAAGTCTAAATTATGTTTAGGATGTTCCATGTATAAACATATATGTGGTCAATCATAAAAACATCTCATTTGAGTGGATGTCCATTTTTCTCTTGGTATATTCACCTAGGAACTTGTATACATCATCATCTTCCAAAATGTGTGTTGCACTAGTATGAATACATGCACTTGGAACAATTAGGTTCTAACTAGATAGTTTTACCCTAAATATAGTCAAATGGAGGTTGTATGACCTAAACATGTCCTTTGAGTGAATTTTCATTTTTTTCTTGGTACATTCGCATAGGAACTTGTATGCATCTTCATCGCCTAGAATATGTGTTGCACCGGTATAAGTAATTGCATATCACTCACCCCCCACCCCCACCCCCACTCCCAATCCGTGTTGTCTTCTCATAAGGGATCCAATACGTAGTTGAATAATCTACACCTGATTATGGATTTCATTGAGGTGACACACTCATTTACGTGTGGGGTTAGAGATATGGAGTGGTTTCAATTAGTATCAAATCCATATATGATCCAAATGGTTAAGCTTGATTTACTCCATGTAAAACCTTCCTTTTCTCTTTAAAATCTGAATGTTGGAGATGCACAATAGGCGCACCACGTTGTAGTAAGTGCTTTAAATTATTATTTGTACTGAATTAGTGTTGATAAGATGGTTTCTTCTATCATACATTGTAATCACTACATGTAATTATATCTACACTAAGTTAGAATGAGCAACTTCTACCCAAAAATAAATGCATAATTAGGAACAATTTTGGCACACAAATTAACCATAGCAGAAACAAAATATATACATGTTACTTGTTGCATTTCCTAAATGCACCAAATTTGACATGGACTCATTAATAAAATTTTCTTTATGTGAAATTGCATGCACATTCTTTACATATTCAACAAATACATGTCATAGTAAATAAGCTACTTCAAAATGTTGAATACGATATTCGAATGCATCACAATTGAAACATTCCATGACACCACCCCAAAATCCATCACAATTCCCAAGCATATATAAAACTTCAATTTGCCTTCAACACCTTGAATAATCAAATAGAGTACGAAGCTTTAATCACGTGACTTCAATTAGCACTAGAAATAGGAGTAAAGAAGTTGTGATGCCTAAGCGACTCAATTGGCCACATGCTAGATTAATGGAGATTACCAAACAAGAGAGCTTATACTTCAAAATTATTTCCACATAACCAAAGTTCACATAGTTAAGTTCAAAGAATTCAATATTTTACATGTACCTCAAGAGTAAAATGATAGAGCTAAAAGTTTGTCTAAGTTGGTTAGTATAAAGAAAACAGGGCATCATTGAACCCTCATTCAAGTGACCATAATCTCTCCCATCTAGGACCACTAAGACATTTTGTAGGTTAACCTTGGTAAAACTAGTTGGATGTCACCAATCATGAGTTTCTTACTCAGCGTGACTCTACTTGATGATAAGACAAAAGCATGCTTCATTCTATATAATAAGCATCGACGAGCTCTAGTGTTGAGGTTTTTCCTCTCCTTTGGAATGATTTAAGAAAGGTCCAACTATTCGGGTGCAATTAACTAAGAGTGACATTTATAACTAATAACATCCTACACTCAAAAGGATACATTGAGCTCTTTGAAAAAGCATTCATAAACAAAAGTAAAGTTCTCCTTGTCAACTTCAGGCTTCATGGAAACCCTATTATCCACATTACATAACTCAATTATATTGTTGGTCATGTCATTATAACATATACTAAAGCTTGAACCAAACTCATCAATAGACTCTTAAGCTGTAAAAATAGAAAAACAAAAAGCAACATCCTCAAGCACCCAATAATACTCGAGATCTAAGATCGGAGGGAACTTATCCTTTCTCTTTTTTATTTAAGTTGGCCTAACCCCGACCCAAAAGCTTTTGCTTGCCAATGTCCTCCTCCACAACTGTCGTAGGTGCAATGGTGACCACTGGAAGAGCTAACACAATAGCATGGGAAGTGGTCAACCAACTCAATGAAACAAGAGCTCGAATCATTTATGTATTATACCTAGGCTGATGAAGGATTATCTTGTTCTTTTTTAAGATTATTGAATATGGTGTGAGTTGATTAAGAAAGCTAAGTGAAATCCCCACTGGACATTAAGATAGCAAGCTATCTAGATGTGAAGGTTCCTTT
>Ga0099822_1008827_pt1 | contig 12837 bp, 5 predicted proteins | sample CowpeawhiteBW_FD_76839 | JGI IMG/M metagenome (GOLD analysis project Ga0099822, IMG submission 76839) | Root nodule microbial communities of legume samples collected from California USA - Cow pea white BW | ecosystem: Host-associated > Plants > Roots > Nodule | place: USA: California | collected... | reverse complement strand
GAAGAGACGGAACGAACATAGAGCTTGAGTTGGGGAGACTTACGCGGAACGGAACAAATGCGGCTGAACTTGCTAGACTGCGACTTCTCCAAACCCTAGCAGAGGTAAAGGCGGTTGTGGCTCGAGGCAAGGACAAAGCTTGTTCTGAAAATGGCAAGGAACTCTAGGTTTAGGGCAGACCTAAGAATTTTATACATTGGGCCGGCCTTAGGCCCACTCACAAAGGCAGCCCATCAACTTTAGGGCAGAATATAAAAATGGGACCTTACAACATTTAAAAGAAAATATATTAAAAAACCTTTTTGGAAAAAAGCAAATATTAATGTTGTAGAGTAGGTGTGTTAAGTCCAAAAATCAAAATAAAAATTAAACATCTTTAAATATAAATAACTGGAAAAAAATGTATTATTCCTTTCATGTTTAAAATATATTTTTGTTATAAAATTAATTTAAAAATTAAAAAATCAATTATTTGATTTTATATTTAAAATTAAAATGGTTTTGCAGTATTTTATTTGTTTTTTGTCCTTTAGTTATATTTGTCTTATATAAAACAACTTCCTTTATCACAATAAATGTAAGAAAAAAAGACAAATCAGATCCTATGCAGCAACTTATGTGTACAACTAATGTGCGGTCAAATCCAAACCCTTGATGGGTTAGTGCATGATTAATTTAAAGCCATAGAAAATATAATGAATGTCTCAAATTTTGGATTCTGAGAACACAGTGTAGTAACTGTAGTAGAGGATTATAATTACTAGACACAATTTTGGGTAGGTAATGGAATGACCAGAGTAGTGTTTTTATGGAAAGTCACACTTGTAAAAATGAAAAGAAAAGAGGGTAAAATACTTATAAAATTGACACATGTGATATTCAAAATACTAAAACATTTATATATATATATAACAAAATAGTTAGTCCAAATTTAGTCTTGTAATTTAAAAAAAAAAAGACTTGTTTTTTTTTTCTGTGGTCCAAATGTCTTATGAATAAATGTGGTTAAAATAAATAGTTTGAAAGAAAAATAAATATGTGGTCAAATATTTAGTGGTAACTACAAAATTATAATAAGTTGTCATATAAATTATTTATAATTTCGTCAAATAACTGAAATTTTAATAATATTTAAGATGAAGAGACTAAAAGAAACATTTTTAAATTAAAAGACCTAAAACATCAATTTCATATTCGGAAGACAAAAGTAAAATTATTTCAAATATAAGAAGTAAAAATCATATTTTTTTACCTAGTATGAAATGTATCATTATATCTAATCACATTAAAAATTTCCAGTATATATTTTTCATACTCTTTCTATCTCTTGCATACATATATGAATTAATGCCCCAAATATTAACCGCCAAAATTAGACCAAGATTGAAAGATATGTTAATTTATCTATCTTCTAGTCATGGAAGTTTTCTTTTTTTACTTTTATATGTACTTAATAAATATAATTAAAAGATGATTTTTATTTTAGTTTTGGACTCTGCAATTTAAAAGTTATTCTAAGTTTTTATATTAGAGACTGTAAAATTTAAAACATTTTCTTCCTTAAAGCCATCTATAACACAACATACAAACAAAAATAAATTGTTAAAAACATATTTTTTTTTATCATTTTATCTTATATATATATATATATATATAATTTAATTTTACAGTTAAATATGTCATATAAATATACATGATTTTTTAATTTATTAAAATTTCAGAACAATTTTCTGATTTGTTCGTGATATTTTAAACTACAATATATGTTTATTTTATAACTATCTTTAAAAATAAGACCATGAAACATTTCTTTTACCTCAATTAAAAATATTTATGAATTATTTAATTGTTATTATTTTTTGAATAATAATAAATTAAGTATGTTACATGCCCTGAAAATATTAAAACTATAAAAAAATAAAATATATGGGATCTGTGGCAATAAAAATGCACCAATTAAAATTTGGACAGCAACCATCAATGTATGAAATATCAAAATATTCTTCACATTCGTTCTGACAGCTGCTTCTTATTTGCTGGCTTGCATTCAAAATATCAAGACATTTTTAAACGATTTTTTTTGTTCACTAACCCTAATGTAAATATAACAAATCTTCAGATATAATATATTTTTAATAATTAAAATATTAATAAGGATTGTGCAAATTTCTTATTTTAAACACAGAAATTCCAAAGTTTTTCAGAAAATAATTCCCTAATTTATATAAGAATTTATTAATTTATATCCACTTATAGTTAGAGTTAATATATAATAAATTACAATTATCTTAAAATACACATACATAACACATGATTATATATTCATCTAAATAAATATATATGTATAATAATATATAAAAGATAATTCTTTTTCTTTTTTTATATTTTATAATATCAAATTTAATTTTTTTAAAAATTAATTATTTTATAAATAATTTGTTTTTAATTATTATTTTAGAAATATTTTTTTTGTCTTAAATTATTATTTAATTTTTTTTTACATATCTTAATTTTTTTTAATTTTATATTTAACAACTATTTTAAAAATTATATATTTATTATTAATTTTAACTTAAATTTTTTGAAAATTAAAAAATTCTAATTATGCGGTCTGTTTTGTTTAGGATAATAAATAAATTATAGTACAGTTTTTTTTTTTAAATACATATAAAACATAATTCCTTATTTGAATATTAGAGGCTATTACTTAATTTCTGACTGTATATTTCTGAAACTTCTCTTACATTTATTAACTGATTTATTCTTTTACCTTTTTCACTTTGTGTTTCTTACTTTCTGAACCTGTTCTCTTCTGTAAAACCCTTGTAAAACCCTAGAGAAGAAGTTCCATTACTTGTCTATGGCGGTTCAGAGTATCACATCCAAGGAGGCACAAGTTTCGAAGAGGGTTTCGCATGACCATTTCTTTTGTAAGCAGTTGATTCTATCGATAACCGATAACCGCATTCATGCACGATGGTTTAATTTTAATAAATGAAAGGAATCAACGAGTTGTTTCAAAAACGGAGCATACATGTTTCCGTTAGGATTAATATAAATTCTACTTCTTTGATGCTGAAGAGATGTTCTTTGCAATTTAATCAAAGGGATGTAATGTTAGGAAATGAACCAAAAGTTCATGAATATGTTTGATTTTTTTCCCAATCTCACACATGCAATTTAAATTTGTTGAATATGTTTGTTTGAGTCTGGAGTTGTGGTTTCTTGGTTATAACATAAAGTTTTTGGTTCACTTGATGCGGATTTGAGAATAAGTTATTGAATTGAAAGTTCTTTGAGTGAGTTCCAATATTATGATACATAATCTTGCTTTTAAATAGTTAATGGAATGATTGAACGTTTTCTCATTCATCTCTCCCAACAGAGTTTTACTGTGGCTGGAGAATAATCTGTGTGTGGAATCGTTTATTCTTTTTTAAATATTTTAGAGCTACTTTTCTTACCTTATGATATTACTGAAGTATGGAGAGAGTTTGTGTGGGGAGCTGTTGCTGGTGCTTTTGGAGAAGGAATGATGCATCCGGTGGATACCATTAAAACCCGACTACAAAGTCAAGCTATTTTAAATGGACTTCAGGTATAATGGCAGCCTATAGATAAATTAGACAGTATTGTCGACATGTTCAAAAAGTTTATGAATGAGCTGCTGTTCGTATATAGCTCCATCATCTAACGTTTTTCTCGTTATTTGGAACATCATTCATCCGTTAGAACCAGAAAAACATATTGCAGATGGTGCGATATGTCTGGCAGGTTGATGGACTAAAAGGTATGCTATTTTGATCGTTTAATATTTTTATTCCTGCTATGGATATTTTTGATGCTTTTTAGTAATGTAATTTCCTTATGTTAAATGGCATTTCATGCGTGTTTGAGTTAAATTTTTTGCTTTCAGAACTTAATGAAAACTTTTAAGAGAGTGCCATTGACTTGAAAGCCTATTTGGCTGGAAAATGATGAAAATCAAGCAGGCATTTTGATAGATGAGCAATGACTTCAAGTCTTAATTTTTCTCTATTTAAGTTTACTTGTGATCTAAGTAGTCTTCCTCACCTAGTGGTATAACACTTTGTTGTTGTTGTTGTAAACTTATTCTTGAATCTAGTAACATATACCTTGGACTATGAACTTAGAAGTTTGTCCCTTGTGATTAATTAAATTCTGTAGGCTTTTACAGGGGTGCAATACCTGGCATTACTGGATCTCTTGCGACTGGTGCAACATATTTTGGTGTCATAGAGTCCACGAAAAAGTGGATTGAGGATTCACATCCTAGTCTTAGGGGCCACTGGGCGAATTTCATTGCTGGAGCTATTGGTAAGCAGATTTGAACCATGTCATAGTAAATTAGTACTACTTTTGTATCTTTTAGTAATTTGATTTTGAGAAGTTATACACATTGCTATTTGTGGTAAGATGTAGTGCGTAGAAGCAACATACAAGATAATGACATTGGTGTCTTATGAGCTTATATGGCTACAATAACTCCTTTAAGAGCTTAAATTTGAAGAAAGTTCCCAAATGCACCTTATATGTGACAATTAGGTAACATTGCACATAGTCTCTGATCATGTTTGTCATGACAACGCCAAACATATTGAGATAGATTTCCATTTCATAAGAGAAAAGTTGGAGTATGAGACATCATCATTAGATTTTTCTAGTCTTGTGAATAACTGACATACATATTCATTAAGTCTTTAAGTATAGGATTTGTCTTTTGCCCGAAAATGTGGAAGCAATTATCTGCACTTCTAGTTTTAAGAATGGATTTTTTGAGGGAATTAACTTTTTCTTTGATCCCATTTTTGTTGTATATTTTTATTTTATTCAGTGATTGTTCAAATATATGCAGATGATGGAGAATATTATAATTATAAAAATGTGCGACATGAAAGTTCTTCCAAGTGTGCATCCAATGTTATTGAAATGGAAGAACAAGAATGATGTCTTTGAAGTCAACACAAGATGACAATTGATTTCTATACTTTTTTAGTAGTTTGAACAATACTTTATTTTTATATTCCTTTGTTTATGAAATATTTAACTTTGGCATATTTACTTGATGTAGACGTTAATTTTATGTTTATTTAGCTTATTTAAATTTTATTATCAAAGATAAGTTCATAGGGAGCAATAAAGATCTGAAATATCAAAATAATTGTAGATACAATTGCTTTTAAAGTAATTTCCTTATGCGAGTTGGCCTGCGGCCAATCCTAATGTGAGGTGGGCCAGAGAATTTAACCCACATTTCTTATGCGGGTTGGTCTGGCCTGATCCACTCTTTTGCTGCAGGCCAAATGTGGGACGAGCCAACCTGCATTGCCATCCCTATTGATTGTCATAGCACATCCTATATATTTTCATAGGTAGCATTTGACTTAGCATTATTTAGTTTTTCTTCTTTGTAAAAGTGGATCCTCCCTCAGTTAACTTCTAAGGAAGCTTATTTTTGAGTTTTGCTTTTCTAAAAAACTGACTTTTAGATGCACTACCATTATTATCATCCTGGTGTTATAATTTTGTTCTTGTGCCAAATTTGAAGGTTTTGTGAGCATGAGACATGTAACCATTTCAGTGGGCTCAAATTTACCTTGTTTTTCTCTCTATTTTCAGGAGACACTCTAGGTTCTTTTGTGTATGTTCCATGTGAAGTGATAAAGCAACGCATGCAGGTTCAAGGCACACTTACGTCTTGGAGTTCGGTTGCTGTGAAAAATGGCAATGCAATTAAGCCTGGCCCACAAATATATGGTTATTATACAGGGATGATCCACGCAGGCTTCTCAATATGGAAAACACAGGGATTAAAGGGTTTATATGCAGGGTACACACTAAAAAAAATACTAGTTTTCTTTTGACACTGATATTATTATAAATGTTACATTTTTTAAAAAGCAAGCGGTGAATGAATCTTATACTGAGTCAATTTTTAAATTAATTCTAAACACATTTTTTGTTTAGGTCCCATAATTTCATTCATGATTTTAATTCCTTATATTTCTTTCTTCTGCAGATATTTTTCTACTCTGGCAAGGGATGTTCCGTTTGCTGGACTAATGGTATCATATGTAACCCACACAATTTCACTGCTTATGCTCTTTTTATAATCTGCTATATTTTTTGAGTATATGAAAATATTTTGTTTGGTCTCTATTAATTTTAATTAAAAGTCCTTTCTTACTTGATCAAGGCATCTTCTTTTTGTGTACTACTGGCTACACATCGAATGGGCTATAAAATCATAACTTTAAGGAAGGACACTTGTATTATTGAACATAAATAGTTGACATATTGGACACGTGTTATATATTCTAACATCACATCAAGTATGGTATTCATAGAGCTGAACCGGGAAGGTGGTCTTATCCATAAAAACCTTTTATGTTGATACACTTTCCTTTCCTGGGTCTGATTTATTAGCTCTTCTGCCACACCTGGTATTTAGTTATAAATTAACAATTATGTTATGTAAATCTCTAAGACATTGTACTTGAAAAACCAGGGAGATCTTTTGCAGCAATTTCTAAATACACATTTTTCTTCCTGATTACTTGGAATCTATAATAAAGAAACGAATTGAAAACCAAAAAATTATTTTCTTGATATCAATCACACAAATTACATTCTCATCATTCTCTATTTGTAATTACCAAAATGTCTAAAAAATGAAATAAAAATATGCTGAAATAAATGGGAAGATTTTGGAGATATTTTTTCCTAATTCCAATGGAGAGAGATTGAGAATATTATTTATCCTAACAATCTGCTATTTACAACACTTTCCCTTAAGTTGTTAAATGAATATCAATTATTCCTAACTTGCCTACAAGATTCTGGGATCTGTTCTGAGGAAGCCCTTTAGTGAAATGTCTTTGATCAAGTGTTTGTCAATTTTAGTATGTTTGGTCCTATCATATTGGGCTGGATTATGGGCAATGCTCATGACTAACTTGTTATCAAGTACAATTGCATAGGAATGTCAACTTAAATTTTAAGGTCATGAAGTATGATCTTCATTTAGACTCCTTCAGGCACCTTAAGCAAGGACTTGAAATTCAGCTTCTGCATTAGAATGAAATACTGTATCATGTTTTATGCATTTCCAAGTCACTAGTTTCTCCAATACAGTACCCAGATGTAAATTTTCTATCAATAACAGAACCTGCATAGTGCACCAATATATATCTTCAAGGTCTAAGTGTCTCCTTTCCTAAAAAATAACCCCTTTCCTGGGCTTGACATAAAGTACAGAAGAATTTTTTCGATTGCTTGCATGTGTCTTTCTTTTACATCATGCATAAACTGACTTACCATTACCACACTAATTGCATAAGCAATTGTCCAGTCTTGTGTGTGATAAATAAATAAGTTTTCCTATGAATATAGGATATTGGGTTTTTTCTATAGGAGAATTCTCTTCGCTTCCAATTCTATGACTCCTGAGGTTATGCGTCCCAACTTACCTATTTCTTCAAGGAGATCAAGTACATATTTTCTTCGGGAGATGAAAATCTTCTTTTTTGAATAAGAAACCTCTATTTGAAGGAAGTACTTAATTTCTCTCATGTCTTTCATTTCGAATTGGTTTGCCAATTTTTCCTTTAAAGTCACTTTCTCTTTTTCATCATCTTCAATAATCATGTCATCCACATAGACCAACAAAAGTGTAAGTTTGCTTGAAACAAAGTCTTTTATGAATAAAGTATGATCTCCTTGGCTTTGCTTATATCCTAAGGAAACCATTGTTAGTAAATCTCCCAAACCATGCTCTTGGGGATTGTTTAAGACCATATAAGGCCTTCTTTAGGAGGCATACCTTAGCCCTTCCACCGTGAGGTTCAAATCCAGAAGGAATGTCCGTGTATACTTCTTCTAAATCTTCATGGAGAAAGACATTCTTCACATCCAACTATGTAATTTACATCCAAAATGAGTTGCTAGAGCAAGAACAACTTGAACTATATTCATCTTTGTTATAGTAGAAAAAGTCTCATAATCAATATAAGTTTAAGTATACCCCTTTGAGACCAATCTAGCTTTATACTTGCCTATTTGCATCCTAGTATCTTTTTGTCGTTTGGTTTGTCAACAATCTCCCATGTTGAGTCCAATGTTCACTTCTCATGGCTTCTTGGACTGAGGTATGAATGTTTGTGGCATCAATCACAACAATGATACATCAATATCTATTAGTAAGATTGTAAGGGCAAACATATTGGGAAATAGAATATTTAACACAATCTTTTTTCCTCTCTCAACGCAATGGGTAAACCCTCAATAATACTTACCCTCACTGTTGCCTTCAAATATCCTCACTTCCAAATTAGACGACTCTTCTTGCTTTGAAGTAAAAGTGGGTTGTTTTCTTTGATAGTTTTTGTCAAAGAATTTGTCTTTTTTCTCAATATGAGTTGGTTCAATCCCATTTAGGCTGACTTCATCAGTTGGATCTTGAGTATCTTGGAAAGATAAATATTGTAACGATAGAAACGAGACCTCCTCCCCTTCAAGTGTTTTCTGCCCCTAAAGCGTAGGGTTGACAAGCTAGGATTCTGTTTTGTTAATGGTGACATCCATGGTGATATATACAATGACTTTTAGGATGATAGCATCTGTACCCTTTTTTATTATAAGGATAACCAATAAATGTGCATTAAAGAACTCTAGGATTTAATTTAGTGGGATTAGGATTATGAGAGTGAAGAAAAGCAGAACATCCAAATACTCGACAAGGTAGACTTGACACTAAAGAAGTAGAGGGAACATAAGACAAAAAAGATTAAATAGGACTAACGTTATTTAAGATACAATTGGGTAACATGTTGATTAGGTATGTTGCCTTTAACACAAGTTCTCCCCAATAGGTTCATATGGAAAAGGAAGGCCTAGCTATCTTTAGAAGATGATCATTTTCCTTTTTACAACTCTATTTTTGATGTGGAGTGTTAACACGTTAGTTCATTAACGATACTGCCATGAGACAAAAAATTGGAGAATTCTTGATTCACATATTTACTACTATTATCATATCTAATTCTGTTGATACGTCATCCAACTTGATTTTGGACTGGATGGAAAAATTTAACAAAAATTTGGAAGACCTCAAATTTACTTTTTATAATGTCTAGGTGACACAAGTACAATCATCAATGAAACTAACAAACCATTTTTCTTCAAGAATAAATTCTAAAAATGGTTCCAAACATAAGAGAGAATATGCAAGTCGAAAACTAAATAATTATTTTATTGATATCAATCACACATACATTTTCATCATCTCTATTTGTGATAACCAAAACGTTTGAAAAGAAAATAAAAATATGTTGAAATAGATAGAAGGATTTTGAAGCTATTTTAAATACCATGGAGATATTGCAAATATTTTTTTTATCCTGATAAGCTGCTATTTACAGCAGAATTTCTTGTTCAAAATTTGTTGGGAATGATATAATTCATTATTTTTAAAGCCTTCTGCTCGTGATAGTGTTTGTGAACCATTTATTTCAAATTAATATTGTTAAATTCCTAACACTTCACAGTGTATAAAGTCCCAGCTTTATAATATTGCGCAAACTCTTGAAACAATGTATCCTCGTCAATGGTTGAAAGAGATTGTTTGCATTTTCACTGACAATTGGAATCACACTTAGATATTAATGGCTGTGTTGGTGATCAACTCGGTCCTGATTTCAGTAAATAGAGTCACTACTCACAACCATCATACCTTTTCTGTTTATATGAAATTGCTGTTATCATTGTATAGGTCATGTTCTATGAAGGTTTGAAAGACGTTAAAGAATATGTAGAGCAAAGAGGGATATCCAGCCCAAATTGGCGTGTTAACCATTCATTAGAGGGACTGGTTTTAGGAGGATTAGCGGGTGGTATGTGCAGTGCTCTGCTTTAAATGTTAAGTGCTGCACTGTTCTTTGTCTTCCATAAAACTCAGTATGTTCAGTATAATTCAACAGGTCTCAGCGCATATCTTACTACTCCTTTGGATGTTGTGAAAACAAGACTGCAAGTGCAGGGTTCAACTTTGAGGTATCATTTCCTTCAGTAAATATTTAGACAGGTTATGTTATGCACATTGTGTGCCTGCCACCAGAATACTTTGCATATTTCTTCTTCAGTTGAGTGAGCTGAGTGGTAATATTTTTGATTATTTATAAGCTAACTTTATGATAATTTTGCTTTCTAACATTGTCTTAGGTATACTGGTTGGTTGGATGCAATGTGCAGCATATGGGCCGCAGAAGGCACGAAGGGAATTTTTAGGGGTAGCATCCCCAGGATTGCATGGTACATTCCGGCTTCAGCACTTACATTCATGGCTGTGGAATTTCTCAGAGATCATTTCAATGAAAGAGTGCCCAATGATAAGTTGCGAGATGTTCCCAGATTATCAGTAGACAAGAAATCACTTCAGGAGGTTGCTTAGAATATTCTCATCGAATCACGCTTTACTTCCCATCCAGATTTTTACCAAGAGGGGAGGTTGTATATCAAATTTTTTTACATGCTCAAACAAGTGATAATTAGATCCCCGTTACTGTGAACATACGCAATTGCATAGAAATCACATTCAAAATAAAATCGTAAACTTGTTCAAATTAATTTGTCGTGGTCAATTTGTGCCAGTTCATCCATTCGACCAGTGAGAAGGGGCTGATAACAAGTAGAAAGTTGAATACGTTGTCTTTTGAATTTGGAGTAAGTTTGTTTTTTTTAACTATAAATGATTTTAGTTATGTAATTTGAAAATAAAAAGTTTTTATTTTGTTCAAATCTTTTTTACATAGTAAATTTCTTTAAAACATGGGTAATCTTAAAGTCATGTCGTATTTTTACTTGGTATGTTTTAGTGGGTAGCTACTAAACATGTAGGCAATTTCATCCTCCACCCCATCACTTTCTTTAAATCTATTTTTACCCTTGTTTGTTTTATTTGAAGTTCTATCTTATGTGCAACCGGAAATTGGAATCCGGAATAAGTTTCCGCAAAATATGATCAGGAGTTGGAATGGTAAGAGGAGATTTGTTTCCAGGTTATTGTTTCCGATATGCTACTCCGGAAAATCAAATCGGTAATAGCACTTCTGGGTGTTTTCTGGATAGAGAATTCCGAAATAGATTTTATATGTTTCGAAGAACTAGTTTTGGAAACAAATTATTTTTCTTTCCCGAAAGGTGAAATTGTTAATTCCGGAATTTGCTGTCCGAAAGAGTGGAAGTGTGAGAATGTTTGTTTTCGGCTCTTACCATTCCAACAATAAAAAGAGTCCACGAATTCTATCTTGAAGTGTTCGCAAAGTTTCGAATTCCATCTGTAAGTGTAAGTGCTTTCGAAGTCTCAGAAAGTTAAATAGGAATGCATCTCAAACTGAGATAATATCCCGGAAAGTGTACGTGTTTCTTTTCCGGAGGTGGCGTCTTCTCCTTTCCATTTCAAATAATTTTCCGGTGGACTCTTATCGGTGTAGAAAACACAGCTAACGAAGGCATGGAACAAGATGCCACCGAAGCTGCACAACCAGGGATGAAGATGGCGTGAAAAAAAATTAGGATACAAGTAAAAAAGTTAAAAGGTCAGTTGTGGTATTTTATATGTTTGATGGGGTGCATAAAAAAATGATAAGATAGTTGCAAAATATGTATTAGAAATATTTTACATTAAAAAATATTAGGTACTTAATTTGGATAGACAATTGCTTTTTAAACCCATATGCTCGGTGTGCTTATTGAAAGATGAAAATCACCTTAAATAAATTTGTATATACCTTTATTCTATATTCTATATCATCCTCTCTGCAGCTTTATTTGTCCCGTTACATTGCTTGATTTCACTCCCATTACCGTCGGTGCGGTACTAAGGTGTTCACAAATTAATTTTTGTTTTATCTTGTTTAGGTTGTCTGATGTGTGTGATACCTCATTGTCTGATCCGTAAAATTTTTGGATTATCTTGTAATCTGTAGGGTCTTTTGATTGGATTGTGCAATCCATAATATACTTTCAAATCTAAAAGTTCATTATGAATTGAAGAATAAGGAATTGTTTATGCATAAAAAATATCTTTTAGATAGTTTAATTCAGAAAATATTTTCAGATCTTGGATTGTACAATTCGTTCATGCACGAATAATATCTTGTTCAATGGGTAAAATTATTCTACACCAATGCCTTATTTTAAGTCTTGCAAAACTATATATCGTGTACAGTCTTATATATTACTTCAGTTTTAGTAAAAATTGTAATTGAGGCCTGATTCCCCTTCATTACGAAAGATCGCCAATGTTGGCTTTGTAGAACATTCACAAGTTGTCACTTTTATGATGGAGAAATCCTTGTCTTCATTTGGAGAGGAGATTTTTCTTTCACTCTTCTTTGAAAGACAAACTAATATTTTTTTTTTATCACATGTTGATCACTCTCAGTTCATTACCAATAATGAACATATCAAACTCTCCTCAAATTTAAAACTTGCATTCTTTACATTGCCTTAAAACTTTTCTTTCAACTGATCTCAAACTTCCTTCGCAATTCCCAATGTAACAATCTTTATGAAAATATCATCATGTAAAGTTTCTTGTACAATCTGTTCATCTAAAGTGGTTAATTTTCTGTAGTTGTTTTAATTATTTTTCAGGTGTCTTTGTTTATTTTGTTTTCTAGATTAGTTATAAGTTTCCACTGGTTTACAATTGCAGTGTAGCTTCCCCTCCTTTATATATATATATATATATATATATATATATATATATATATATATATATATATATATATATATATATTTTTATATTATATATTT